>Ga0099364_10005528_pt1 | contig 18704 bp, 15 predicted proteins | sample TergutTh196P3_FD_73070 | JGI IMG/M metagenome (GOLD analysis project Ga0099364, IMG submission 73070) | Microcerotermes parvus P3 segment gut microbial communities from Pointe-Noire, Republic of the Congo - Th196 P3 | ecosystem: Host-associated > Arthropoda: Insects > Digestive system > Gut ...
AACGCTATTTGGGATTGTAATGGCAGTAAGTCCGGTACAACTATGAAACGCCGAATAGCCAATGTTTGTAACGCTATTGGGAATTTCTATGGAAGTTAGACCAGCGCTGCCATAAAACGCCGAATTGCCAATGCTTGAAACTCCATGTTCAATTATCACAGTATTAATAGAAGCGCGGATTTCATGCCAGGGGCTACCATCCCATTCCCAATCCCTCATCGCCCCAGTTCCGCTAATCGTCAGCGTACCCTCGCTCAGCGTTGCCGTTACATCCTCTGCATTTGGCGAGCCTATCTGCCAAATCGGAAGGATTTCTTTGAAGTCACTCCAAACATTTGCTGCATCGTAGGCTTCTACCGAACTGGCAGGAACAAATAGGGTTACTATGCTTAGGTCTAATCCGCCGCCAAACACATCATGAATAATTTCTTGAGGTGTGGTTACATGATTGATAATTTTGGTTAAATTTGTGCAATTCCTAAACGCACCGTTTCCAATATTTGTAACACCATCGCCAATAATTACAGAAGTTAAGTCAATGCAGTCAAGAAACGCCAAATCGCCGATGCTTGTAGCGCTGTTTGGGATGGTAATGGAAGTAAGTCCAGTACAACCACTAAACGCCCAATCGCCAATTCTTGTAACGCTATTTGGGATGGTAATAGAAGTAAGTCCAGTGCAACCACTAAACGCCGAAGTGCCAATATTTGTAACGCTATTTGGGATTATATATTCGCCTTGTTTGCCTTCGGGACACTTTATCAAAATAGTTGCATCTTTATTAAAAAGTACGCCATCAATTGAACTGTAATTGGGATTGTCAATAGCTACCCATATGGAAGTAAGACCGGTGCAACTTAAAAACGCCTCATCACCAATGCTTGTAACGCTACTGGGAATGGAAATGGAAGTAAGTCTGATACAACCCCTAAACGCAAAATAGCCAATGCTTATAACGCTATTTGGGATTGTAATGGAAGTTAAACCTGTGCAACCACTAAACGCCCAATTGCCAATGCTTGTAACGCTATTTTCTATTACAACCGTATTAATAGAAGCGCGTATGTCAAACCAGGGCATCGTACTAAATTGGAAATGCGGCATTCCCCCTGTTCCGCTAATAGTTAGTGTTCCAGCTATAAATGTTGCTATTACATCTTCTGCATTTGGCGAGCCTATTTGCCATGATAGGAATGGCATTATAGTGAGCGTTGCCACCTGCGACTGCATCCCATCAATTGTTACTCTAAACCAATACTCCCCTTGCACGGCTTCTGCGGTGGCAGTAATGGTAACAACTGCCTCATTGTCTGCTAGATTGCTCACAGATGCTGAAATACCGGTAGGCGCTATTGTAGAGGCTGTTCCGGCAGCATCAGAAAACCACTGCACCGTTCCAGTTTGAATGTTGGCAATGTTGGCAATGCTTTTAGCATCAAAAGTAGCCGAACCAGCATAACCAGCAGTTATTATGCCGTTTTGAGTGGCAATGGATAATTCTGTTATTGTACCAAAATTTCCCCAAAAATTTGCCGCCTTGTAGGTTGATATAGAGCCGACAGGTACGAGAAGAATGGCTTGGCTTAAGTTTAAATCCCCAAAAATATTTGTTATTACTTGCGGAGTAACTGCATGATTTATAAATTCGGTAAGACCGCGGCAATAAGTAAACGCATAATCGCCAATGCTTGTAACGCTATTGGGGATGGTGATTGAAGTTAGCCCGCGGCAACTAAAAAACGCCCCATCACCAATGCTTGTAACGCTATTTGGGATGGAATATGATGTACTTTGTTTGTATGCAGGAAATTGTATCAAAATAGTTGCATCTTTATTAAAAAGTACGCCATCAATTGAACTGTAATTATTATTTTCAGCAGCTACTTCTATAGATGAAAGTCTGGAGCATCCAGAAAACGCAAAATAGCCAATGCTAGTAACGCTATTTGGGATGGTGATGGAAGTTAAACCGGTGCAAAATAGAAACGCCTCATCGCCAATGGTTGAAACGCTATTTGGGATGGTGATGGAAGTTAGACCTTGGCAACTAGAAAACGCTCCATCGCCAATGCTAGTAACGCTATTTGGGATTGTAATGGAAGTTAGACCTTGGCAACTAGAAAACGCCGAATTGCCAATGCTTGTAACGCTATTTGGGATTGTAATGGAAGTTAGACCTTGGCAACTAGAAAACGCCGAATTGCCAATGCTTGAAACTCCATGTTCAATTATCACAGTATTAATAGAAGCGCGGATTTCATACCAGGGGCTACCACCCCATTCCCAATCCCTCATCGCCCCTGTTCCGCTAATTGTCAGCGTGCCGTCTACCAATGTCGCTATTACATCTGCTGCATTTGGCGAGCCTATCTGCCATGTTTGTGCAGTTAATGTTGTTATGCCGAGCATCCCGCAGATTAATATCATAGCTATTCGCCTCAAAATATTGGCAGGCGTTTTTGTAGAGACGCGGCATGCCACGTCTCTACTGCGTCTGCCGTGTAATTTGCCTTTCGAGACATCGCGCATTCCGCTTATAGCGGTAAAAATGGTTAAATTGTTCATTGTCATCGTTTTATTTGTTTTATTAAAAAAAAATTGTTCAAATTGTTCATTGTCTTGTTATCTGACAAAAATCAAAAAGCGTGGAATCTATTTCTTTGTCTGAACCACAGGTTTCCACGCCTACTAAATCTAACAAGTTCCTCCACGCCGCACTGCGACGTTTACTAGCCTGTTCTCGATTTAGTTAACCCTAAAACGGGGGCTAACAAGTGGAAATTGTGGTTCAAGAACAAATAGCAACTGCTACTTTCTTATTTTTGGATTATTTTTACGCTTTTTTTATTGTCATTGGCATATTGTTTTTAGGTATTTACTACTTTGGTATTGGATTAATTAATACCAAATCTCTGTTTTAATGCGTTTAACTCTTCCAGCGCTTTATTTCTTTCGAGCCACGCGTTGTCTCTTTCAATCCACGCGTTGTCTCTTTCGGCTGTTACTGTTGCAATTTTATTGCTCATTTTATTAATTTCGGTTTGTACTAATCCCATATCGTTCACACTTTTTAAATATATAAATACTTCATCTTTACTCATTTTAGCTATTTTGGCTATCTCAAAAATTGTCTCGACAACCTCTATTTTTAGTTCCTCCGGCACAGTTTTCAGTTCGTGCAGATGCTTTATCAAATATATCCATTGCTCTAAAAAAGTTTTTACATTGCTCAGTTTTTTTGTAAACCGCTCTAATTCAATGTACACTAATGTTAATTTTTCGTAGAATGGTTCTTTGGTATCTACGTCCATCAGTTGTATATAGGAGGCATATTTTTGTTCGAAGTCTTCAGTATTTTCTTCAGGGTTTGTAATATTTTGCGTCTCGTCCAAACAAAAATCTACGATGTTTATTACATAAACCGGCGGTAAGTTAAAATCCCAGCTTATTTTTTTTCCTGTAATCGGGTCTTTAATTTTTCCCTTTATTCCTTGCTGCTGGATGAGCGAAGCGGCATAAAACACTGTTCTATCCTTAAAATATGTCTGTCTCAGTGTCTGCATCTCAACAATGATGTGCTCACCGTTGCCGGTTACGCAAATCAGGTCAAATATTGATTTGCGGTCGTCTTTTGTAAGCCCCAGAATTTCGGTATTGACATAAGTCAAATCTATGACGCCTCCTCCAATTTTTAAAACGGTGTTTAAGAAGCTTAGCATCACTTCTTTAACCCCGAAAACACGTTTGAAACCAAAATCGGTTTTCAGGTTTACATATACGCTCAAATCTTCGGCTAATTCTTTAATTACCTTAGAAATGTCTGCGTCCATATTTTTGAAATCTATATACATGCAAGTTTAAAATTTCAGCGGCAAAAATACAAAATATTTTTGAAAAAACCAAAAATATTTGTTGTTTTTGAACAAAAAATCAGAAAAAAACAGTATCAACTGCTACTTTCTTACCTGTAATGCCGCTTTTTACGCTCTTTTTTATTGTCATATATTTTTGGGTATTAATGGTTTATTTGCTTAACTGGTGAATAGAAATGCCCTTTCATTAGTTGTATTGATTTTTCGGATATTTTTTGTCGCCATAACCAGTCTCTATAATTGTTTTCGTCAAATGGCGCATCGTCTGTCCACATACCATACCCGTCTGTCAAACTTCCTTTACTTCTCTGTGTAGGTATCCCTTCAACAGATACTTCCTCTACTTTTTGCTGTTCTGCCCACGCATAAAGCTTCTGGATTAACTTATGGTCGTTAACTCCTGTAATCAACGATATTATATCATATTTTAACTGTACTGTTTGCATACTATTCTCATTCTGCCGTTACTGATAGCCAATCGCTACTTTCGACTGCATCCCTTCAATTGTTACTCTAAACCAGTACACTCCCTGCACAGCTTTCGTTGTGGTTGTAATGGTAACAATTGCGGCATTGTCATCGTTTTTATTAAAAAAAATCATTTGGTTGAATTGTACACTATTAAAAAAAAAAATTTGGTTGAATTGTACATTGTCTCATTATGTCATTTAAAAATCAAAAAAGCGTGGAAATAAGATCTTTGCCTGACTGACAGGTTTCCACGCCCTCCTTCACTAACAAACTTTCCACGCCGCAGCTGCGACGTTTACTAATCTGTTCTTGTGAAGGTAACCAAAACTCTCGGTTACCAGTGGAATTTGTCAGTCAAGAACAGTAGCAATCGCTACTATCACTTTCTTTTATATGTTTATTTTTACGCTTTTTTTATTGTCATTGGCATACTTTTTAAATGTTATTTACTGCTGTTTTTTCAGGCATTAACTTAATTTGCCATACCTATCTACAATGATATACTTACCGTTTCCTGTCACACAAATCAGGTCGTATACTGTTTTTTGGTCTTCTTTGGAAAGCCACATGACTTCGGTATCAACATACGTAAAGTCGGTAATGCCTCCCTCGATGTTCAAAACAGCGTTTAAGAACTTGAGCATCACCTTTTTAATCCCAAAGACCCGTTTGAAACCGAAATCGGTCATCAGGTTGATGTATACGCTCAAATTCTTGGCTTTTGCTTTAACAGCCTTTGATTTGAGTTGGTTTGATATTTTGGTATTAGTACTCATTTCGACAAAAAATTACGGCGTAAAGATACAAATTATTTTTAAAAATTGCAATTTTTTTTTTTTGCAATCTCACAAAATAGTATTAACTTTGCGTTTTTAAAATTTAATTAATTTTCATATGGGACAAATCATAAGAATTTTGGGTCGCGAAGTACTTGATTCACGCGGCAATCCTACCGTAGAGGTAGAAATTCACACCAACACCGGAGATTCCGGTCGTGCAATAGTTCCTTCGGGCGCTTCGACAGGTGTGCACGAAGCGGTTGAACTACGCGACAAAGACGCCAAACGCTACATGGGCAAGGGTGTTTTAAAAGCAGTAGAAAACGTTAATACCGTGCTAAACGATGAACTGTGCGGAATGTACGTTACAGAACAGAACGAAATCGACGCTAAAATGTTGGAGTTAGACGGTACGCCCAACAAGGGTAACCTCGGCGCTAACGCAATACTTGGCGTATCACTTGCAACTGCGCATGCAGCAGCTTCGGTTACCGGTCTTCCTCTCTATCGCTACGTTGGCGGCGTTAATGCAAATACGTTGCCTATACCGCTGATGAACATTCTCAACGGTGGCTCGCACGCTGATAATAGTATTGATTTTCAGGAATTTATGATAATGCCGGTAGGCGCTGCGTGTTTTAAGGAAGCGCTGCGCATGGGAGCCGAAGTTTTTCACAACCTGAAATCGGTGTTGCAAGCTGGCGGATATTCTACAAACGTGGGCGATGAAGGCGGTTTTGCTCCAAACCTCAAATCAAACGAAGAGGCTGTAACAGTTATTCTTCAAGCAATTGAAAAAGCCGGCTACAAACCCGGAGTAGATATTTATCTTGCGCTCGACCCTGCTTCTTCGGAATATTATTTGCCAAACGAAAATGTATATCATTTCAAAAAATCGACCGGCGAAAAACTTACACCCGCACAAATGGTAGACTATTGGAAAGGATGGACGGACAAATATCCGATTATATCTATAGAAGACGGAATGGCTGAAGACGATTGGGACGGATGGAAACTCCTCACCGACACAATAGGCGGCAAAGTACAATTAGTTGGCGACGACTTGTTTGTGACCAACACCAAGCGCCTCGAAATGGGTATAAAAACAAAAACAGCAAACTCTATTTTAGTGAAGGTAAACCAAATAGGTTCTCTCACCGAAACCATAGACGCTGTAAACATGGCTTACAATGCGTCGTACACGGCTGTTATGAGTCATCGTTCGGGCGAATCGGAAGACAACACAATCGCCGACCTTGCCGTTGCTCTCAACACCGGACTTATTAAAACCGGCTCTGCATCGCGTTCCGACAGGATAGCCAAATACAACCAGCTCTTGCGCATCGAAGAAGAACTTGGCAAACAGGCGCGTTACTGGGGAAAAGCGTATAAATACGCCAATTAATAATATGTAATACATTATGAGACTTTGTATTAAGCATATCACGCAATTTGTGTCGAAAGACAGGGTTTATGCCCGTAAAGACGAGGCGTTGAAGCATGTTAAGGCTCTATATGAAAAAACCGGCGCGGGCAGCGACTTTTTAGGTTGGGTACAACTGCCCGCTTCAACGCCGGAAAATCAAATAGCAGATATAGAGGAATTAGCGGCATTTTATAAAGAAAATGTAGAAATTGTTGTAGTAGTAGGCATAGGTGGCTCGTATCTCGGCGCCAAAGCTGCATTAGAGGCTTTGTCTGACAACTTTTGGGCTATGAAAAAATCTGAAAGCCCGAAAGTGATTTTTGCAGGTCAAAACATCAGCGAAGACTACATGTGCGAGCTTTTAGACCTGCTTGAAACGCGAAAATACGGCGTTGTTGTAATTTCCAAATCGGGAACAACAACAGAACCCGCAGTGGCTTTCAGACTGTTAAAAGCGCACCTCGAAAATAAAGTCGGAAAAACAAAAGCAAAAGACCTGATTGTTGCAATTACCGACGAAAAACGCGGAGCCTTGCGCACCTTAGCCCAATTGGAAGGTTATCGTACATTCGTTATTCCGGATGATGTTGGCGGCAGATTTTCCGTTTTAACCCCCGTTGGTCTGTTACCAATAGCAATAGCCGGTTTCAACATCAGGCAAATGCTACAGGGTGCAGCAGACATGCAAAAAGAAACCGCGCCCGACGTGCCGTTCGAAAACAATATTGCAGCCATTTATGCCGCAGCAAGAAACGAACTGTACAACGCCGGAAAAACCGTAGAAATACTTGCTGGATATCACCCAAAGCTACTGTATATCACGGAATGGTGGAAGCAGCTTTATGGCGAAAGCGAAGGAAAAGAAGAGAAAGGTATTTTTCCGGCTGGCGTTACCCTTACAGCCGACTTGCACTCAATGGGACAGTACATACAGGAAGGACTACGCAACATTTTTGAAACCGTAATATCGGTAGAACGTACCGCACACAAAATGCGAATCCCCAATGTACCTGACAATTTGGACACACTGAACTTCCTGTCGGAAAAAAGAATCGACGAAGTAAACAAAATGGCGGAACTTGGCACTATGCTTGCCCACGTGGATGGAGGAGTACCAAATATACGTATAGAAATACCTGCTATTAACGAGTACAATCTCGGCAAATTGTTCTATTTCTTTGAAATAGCTTGCGGAATTAGCGGGTACATGCTTGGAGTTAATCCTTTTGACCAACCCGGAGTAGAAGCCTACAAAAAGAATATGTTTGCACTGCTTGATAAGCCGGGTTTTGAAGAAGAAAGTAAAAAAATTAAGGCGCGACTGAATTGAAAATCATTGCAGTAGGGATGAATTATCCTTCGCATGTCAAGGAAATGACAGATGTCTTATCTCCCGAGCCTGTAATCTTTTGCAAACCGGATAACGCGTTGCTGCTGAATAATAAACCGTTCTTTTATCCCGACTTCTCGAAAGATATCCACTACGAAACCGAAATTGTAGTGAAAATCAACAGATTGGGAAAGAACATTGCAGAGAAGTTTGCACACCGCTATTACAGCGAATTAACGGTTGGTATAGATTTCACTGCGAGGGACTTGCAAAAAAGATGCAAAGCTGAGGGTTTACCGTGGGAAATAGCGAAAGGCTTTGATAATTCTGCAGCTATAGGTAAAATGGTAAAAAAGAGCGTATTTGCAGATATGCAAGCGATAGGGTTTCATTTAGACATCAACGGAATGACTGTGCAACAGGGTAATACGAAAGAAATGATATTTTCAATAGACCAAATTATTTCGAATGTATCAAAGTATTTTACCCTTAAAATTGGCGATTTGATTTTTACCGGCACCCCTCACGGCGTTGGTCCGGTAAAAATTAACGACAAACTGCAGGCATATTTGGAAGGCGAGTTAGTGTTAGACTTTAAGATAAAGTAAAAAAAATAAAAAAACAAATAAGTCCGCAACATATAAACGGTGCGGACTTATTTTTTTAGCAAATCGAAGCTTATGCTTTCTTAATTGCTTCAATCGGACACTCGTCCGAGCAACGGCTTCCTTCCGGACGGTCGCTGCAATCGTTGCATACTTTTGGGTCGATAACATAAATGTCGCCCTCAGAAATTGCACCCATCGGACATGCATCTATACAACTGCCGCAAGCAGTACAATCATCATTAATAAAATGTGCCATTTTTTTGAAATTTTAATATGTTAAGAAAATAAAATGCAAATTTACACATTTTTTTTGAAACCTGCAATTTTTTTCCAAAAATTATTATTACCTTTGCGAATATTTATTTTTAATTTTTTTAATATTTATGAAAATATTTTTTTTAACTGTCGTCTGTTTGATGACTATAAAAGTTTCAGCCCAAGAAAATCCAAACATTTTTAAGTATATGGTTGGAACGGTCGAGGTATGGCTTCTTTCGGAGGGGCAAGGCGTTGGCAGAAGCGGTATTCTTATCGGAGCTACTCCCGAAATGCTGCAGGAATGTCTTCCCGAAGGTACATTTCCCAATTCGTGCAACGCTTTTCTATTGCGCTTTCCCTCAGGTAAAAACGTGTTAATAGATGCAGGACGCAGCAGTGTGCCGCTATTGGAAAATCTTAAATCAGTTGGCGTGTCGCCGCAAGATATTAACACTGTGTTGATTACACACATCCACGGTGACCATATAGGCGGTTTGCTTAGCGATGGACAGGCTGTTTTTACAAATGCTAAGGTATACCTTTCCCAGCAGGAACGCGGGCATGGGCAAAGCAATGCCGGAGCGCGAAACGTTATGGAAGCGTATTCATCAAATTTGTCGCTTTTTGAGCCTAACGAAATTGACAAACAACCGCAAGAGTTATTTGCAGGAGTAAGGGCGGTAGCTGCATTTGGGCATACTCCCGGACATACTTTGTTTTTACTTGAATCGGGCAGTGAAAAACTTTTGTTCTGGGGCGACCTCACTCATGCGCTTGCCGTACAGATGCCATACCCGCATGTTGCCGTTACCTTCGATGTTGACGCCGAAAAAGCTGTTGAAACACGAAAAAAAGTGCTTCAATTTGTAGCAGCAAACAAAATTGCAGTTGCAGGTAGCCATAATGCTTTTCCGGGTATAGGCACGTTAAATCAGGCTGCCAATAGCGGATATATTTACAAGTCAGTAACAGAATGAACTGAAAATCATTATGTACCGCTTTTTCCGACCACTGTTTTTTTTGTGTCCGCCGGAAATTATCCACGCGTGTGTTGGTACGCTTGTGCGGCTTGTATACCTTTTAACGCCGTTTCGTAAGCTTGTTGGCAGCTTGTATACGGTAAAACATCCGACGTTGGAGCGTGAATTTTGTGGATTAAAATTTTCTAATCCTGTTGGTTTAGCGGCTGGTTTCGACAAAAACGCAACGTTGTACAATTCCTTTTCCATGTTTGGATTTTCTTTTATAGAAATTGGAACGGTGACGCCTAAAGGACAAGCGGGCAATCCAAAGCCGCGATTGTTTCGGATTACGTCTGACTGTGCTTTGATAAACCGAATGGGATTCAATAATGACGGCGTTGAAGCTGCTGTAAATCAATTAAAAGGAAAACGCGCTAATGTCATAATTGGCGGAAATATTGGCAAAAACACTGCTACTTCCAATCAGGATGCGGTGGTTGATTATCTCGAATGTTTTCAAAAATTATATCCTTTTGTGGATTATTTCACTGTAAACGTCAGTTGTCCAAACGTTGCAAATCTTAGTGAATTGCAAAATATTGCCTCGCTGCATGAAATTTTAACTGCTGTTATAAACGAGCGAAATAAACAACAAACCTGTAAACCGGTGTTATTAAAAATATCGCCTGATATCAGTTTAGAACATTTAGACGAAATTTTAGAAATTGCCGAAAAAACGCATATAGATGGAATTGTTGCTATCAACACCACAACCTGCCGCAACGATTTGACTATAGACCATCACGAAATAGAACGTATAGGCAAAGGCGGACTTAGCGGAAAACCATTGACACAGAAATCTTTAGAAACAGTAAGATACATAAATTCACGCACAAATGGAAAACTACCTGTAATAGGCGTTGGCGGCATAATGACCGCAGACGATGCAATAAATATGCTAAACGCGGGAGCTACGTTATTGCAGATATATAGCGGATTTATTTACAGCGGCCCCGGATTAGTAAAAAAAATAAACAAAAAAATTATCACGAATCAAAAGGAATTTCCGTTTGCGCAAAATGCAACTTAAACGATTTTCGATGATACGGACTTATGCCATATCTGGCAATAGCCATGCGATGCTCTTTTGATGGATAACCTTTATTTTTTTCCCAACAGTATTGCGGATGCTCCGATGCGATTTTTACCATATATTCGTCGCGAAAAGTTTTTGCAAGCACCGATGCTGCTGCGATAGAGTAATACAACGAATCACCCTTCACTATTGTTTTGTAAGGTACGCCTGTACTGTTAATGAAGTAATTGCCGTCTACTATAATAAATTCGGGATTAACTGACAGTTGAGCGATAGCTTTGTTCATAGCGCAAACAGCGGCTTTGAGAATATTCATGCCGTCAATTTCGGTGTTATTGCACGAAGCCACTGACCAACTTATGGCTTTTTGCATAATTTCATCGCGCAAAATATATCTTTGTTTTTTGCTCAATTTTTTCGAATCGGTCAACGTTTCGTGCCTAAAGTTTTGCGGAAGAATAACTGCTGCGGCAAACACGGGACCTGCAAGACAACCGCGCCCTGCCTCATCGCATCCTGCTTCAATCAGCGAATTTTGAAAGTATGATTTCATTACCCCAATCACGTAATACACAGAAAATTACTGTTCGCTAATCCGGTCGTTAATTATTAAATAATCCTTGGTATATTTAAAAATATTGAAATGCGTGTTCCGGTAACCGCTTCGCGGGGCTATTCTCTCGAAGTGAAAATCGGATTGCAGCAACTGCGTCCTGTGTTCAGAAATACAGGAGCTAATATTTTCGCCATATTTCATCAAAGCCGACAGCATAAAGTAAGTTATGTCATATCCCAAAAATGCAAACTGGTATTGAAACGGCGTGATACCACCAAGTCCGGTAACTACGGTTGGTTCTGTATTGTAGTGAGTTCTGTATTTTCTAAGAAAATTTTTAACTTCGGGGTTCCCGTAATCGATAAAAAAGGCGGTGGCATATCTAAATTCAAGCGTATGCAGATATTCCAAATCAAAGTTTGTAAATCTTGTCCACAACGCCAATCCGTACAAATTAATATTGAAGTTGTTTGAAGAAGTGTTTAATTGTCCGGTTACTACATTAGCAAATGCCTCATCAGACGATGGAATTATTACTTTGTTCAAACGGTCTCTCCGCAGATAGCGGTTGGGTTGTTGCAAGTCGTTCAAGTTCATGCGAACTACAGTTAACGCATCCTCAGATAATACCTCTTTAAGCTGGTTGAGATAAGCATTAAATAGCGTTTGGTCGGTTTCTGACGTGTTGCTTATCAGAGTTACATGTACGTTCTCAGTAGAAGATATATTCCTGACTACAGTACTCACAGAATTTATTTCTCCTGAATTAGCCTGTAATAAAAAGGGGTTGCCGCTCAATGGCGCAGAACTTATAGATGTTGGCGAAATGCACATTATGCGTTTTTCGCGTGCAAAATCTGTTATATGTTCTATTAATTCGGATGCAAAGGGACCGATTATCAGGTCTACTCCTTCCATTTGTGGACTGTTCAGCGCTTGATTCAACTTTTGTATGTCTCGCATGGTGTCAAACACTATTATTTTTGCGTTTAGACCACGTTTTTTCAGCGAATCAATAGCCAAGAGCGCTCCCGAATAAAATTCAAGTCCGTTTGCCGAACGGGGATTTATCCAAAAATTTCCGTTACTGTAAGTATATGCGCCAAAGCTGTTCCTTGTCATTGTGGCGTCGGGAGGAGACGTTGGAAAACTATCGTCGAGGAATAAAGGTAAAAGAAAAGCAATTTTAAATTCTGTCTTTGTACCCGGCACACATTCTATTTCTATAAAGTCGTCTATGATAATTTCCTCGTCTGCGATAACAACCTCCTCTTGTTCCTGTTCTTGTTCCTGTTCTTGTTCCTGTTCTTGTTCCTGTTCTTGTTCTTGTTCTTGTTCTTGTTCCTGCTCCTGCTCCGTTGCAACGTGTTCTTGAGCCTCGGCATCTGTTTTTTCGGGCTTTACTGGTATTCTAACTACCTGTCCGACTTGCAAAACTGCCGCCGCCAGTTCCGGATTATGTTTTTCAAGTTCTTCTTGAGTGATATTGTAGCGTTGCGTAAGCCAAAAAACCGTTTGTCCCTGTTCTGTAATGTGGCGTATAAACTGTACAGAATCGTTCAAATTTGCGGGGGGGGAGGGGGAGGTTTGATTTTCGCTGTCATTTACGGGTATTCTCAATTCCTCTCCTGTTCTGATACTTTCCTGAGCGGTTGGGTTTTGAGCTGTGATATCAGTCTGCGACACGCCATAAGCTCTGCTGATAGAGTACAGCGTTTCGCCTGCCTGTACTACGTGCAAGTAGAAAGTCTTACCGTCAATTGTGACTCTAACTGTAGACGGAACAACTGTTACTTGAGAAACGACCGGCTGAACTACAGTTGCAAAAAGTATGCAAATAACAAAATACCGAACCAAACTCATAATGTACCTCGGGCGGGACTTGAACCCGCACGGACATTGCTGCCCACAGGATTTTAAGTCCTGCGTGTCTACCAATTCCACCACCAAGGCTTTTTAAAATAAATCCCGAACTCTATCGGGATTGAGCGGAAAACGAGACTCGAACTCGCGACCCTAACCTTGGCAAGGTTATGCTCTACCAACTGAGCTATTTCCGCATTTTTTTATTTTTGACGCCGCAAAATTACTACTTTTTTTTTTTCTAACAAAAAAAAATTAAAAAAAAATTAAAAAAAATTGCATATAGATAATTTTTATTCAAATTCGAGCAGCAAAAATCCCTTAGGAAACTTGTCGCCAATTTTGACGTGCACGTCCTTAATCTTTCCACAGCAAGTAGATTGTACTGTATTTATCATCTTCATGGCTTCAAACTTTATCACTGCTTGACCTTTTTTTACCTGTTCTCCTTTTTGAATTAGCACCTCAACAACAGTTCCGGGAAGGAACGCTAACAATTTTTTGTCATCGGGTTGCAACCACGTTTTTCGATTTTTGTATTTCGCAGTCAAATACGTTGTGTACTGCGTTTCATCTATTACCAGACTTTCCAATGCTGTCATAATCTTTAATATCTATTTTTTATTGCTATTTTTGATTAAAATGGTGGTAATCCGTGTTTTTTCTTAGGAATATATTGAGCCTTATTTTCAGAAACTTTTAATGCATGCATCAACAATTGTCTGGTTTCAAGTGGTTTTATCACGGCGTCTATATATCCCTTCGAAGCTGCCACGTACGGGTTTGCAAACTTTTCACGGTATTCATCTACTTTTTTCTGACGCATTTGTTCGGGGTCTTCGGCTGCCATAATTTCTTTGCGGAATATTATGTTTGCGGCGCCTTCCGGACCCATAACTGCTATTTCGGCTGCGGGCCAAGAAAAGACATAGTCTGCGCGAAGATGCCTCGAGTTCATTGCTATATATCCGCCACCGTAGGCTTTTCGCAATATTAACGAGATTTTTGTTACGGTAGCTTCGCTGTAGGCATACAAAATTTTTGCTCCATGACGAATAACGCCGGCATGTTCTTGGTCGACGCCGGGTAAGTAGCCGGGTAAATCGACGAAGGTTACAAGCGGTATATTGAACGCGTTGCAATAGCGTATAAAACGGGCAATTTTGTCTGACGAATCAACATCCAAAACTCCGGCAAGGCATAGAGGCTGGTTGGCAACGAAACCAATAGTTTCACCGTCTATGCGCCCAAAGCCTATCACTGCATTGGTAGCCCACAATTCTTGAATTTCAAAAAAGTCGGAATCATCAACGACCGCACGTATTACATCGCGTACATCATACGGTATCTTTGGGTCTGATGGTACTATTTTGTCTATTTTGTACTCAGGTTTAGGAGGTTTTGGCTCGCAGCGAGGCGCTTTTTCGGTGTTGTTCCATGGAATAAAACTAAGCAGTTTTTTTATTTGCTCAAAGCACTCGGTTTCGCTTAAGGCAAAGAAATGCGCATTTCCGGTTATTTCGCAATGAACGCGGGCGCCACCAAGGTCTTCCATAGATATTTCTTCGCCGATAACAGTTTTAATGACTTCCGGACCTGTGATAAACATTTTTGAAATTTTATCTACCACAAAAACAAAGTCCGTTAATGCCGGCGAATAAACGGCTCCGCCGGCACAAGGACCTAATATTACAGAAATTTGCGGTATAACTCCCGAGTTTATTGTGTTTCTAAAAAAGATATCGCCGTATCCTGCCAACGAATTAACTCCTTCCTGAATTCGCGCACCCCCTGAATCGTTTATGCCGATAAGAGGCATTCGCATTTTCAGGGCATGGTCCATTATCTTCGTTATTTTTCGGGCATGCATTGAACCTAACGAGCCGCCAGCTACAGTAAAATCCTGTGCATAGATACTTACCGGACGATTATTGACCGTGCCGGTGCCGGTAATAACGCCATCGCCGTGAAGGGTAACTTTATCCATGCCAAAGTCGCGGGCATCATGCTGTACAAACATGTCGTACTCATGAAAAGATTTATAGTCAACTATACCATCTACTCGCTCACGGGCAGTCATTTTACCCGAATCACGCTGTCTTTTTTTGGCGTTTTCATCGCCGCCTTGAGCTATTTCTCTTTTTTTATTAAGCTCTTCAATTTTATTGTTCACCGCCATAGCGCAAATTTTATTTACTTAATTTATTTCAAAAATTGAGCCGGAATTTTCTTTATCGGACGAATTTCGATATTGCGGAAAAATACTTCAGCTCCTTCTGATTGCAATTGTATAACTCCTTTTGTTAATGGAACTTCGTTGCCATTTACTAACAGGTGCGAATTGGTGTTTACCATGTTCACCACGCCATTAATTATATGTATACTTGTTCCTTCGAAACAAATTAGTTCAACAACGTTCCACTCGCCGTGTGGTTTTTCGTTAACAGGGTTTTTACTGCATATAGGACCTGCCGGCATTCCGGGTCCAAATCTAACAGGCTCGGCTGCCGGGTCGAAAGTATAACGTCCTCTGTCGCTGCTCGTTGCAGTGATGTCGCAGAAGATGTCGCCCATACGATACGAGTCTCCAAAATCGTTTTCCATTATTTGGAGTTCGTGCGAGGTTTTCCATACCCCTAATCCAACGCCAAAGTTGCCAACGCCGTGATATAGCAGTCCAGAATTGCGACGACCACCCCACATGTGCGGCACCCATTTGGTGTCGCCCCATTTAGTTTCGAGGCGAAGATGATAATTGCCATACTCGGCTATAGTGGCAAAAGAGCCAAAAATTTCGCCCGAAAAACGCAAAGCCGGCTCGCCATCAACCTGTACTACTGAAAATACGCGTAGAGGGTCGTTGCCAAGACCTAAAGGCTGTGTGTATACGCTGTCTTCATTGCGTTCCATACCGGGAACATCCACAAAAGGAAGCGGTACGCCAAGATAGAATTCCCATCCGGCGAAGTCTGTGCCGTTAAACAGCGATTCCCACTGAGGCTCCGACTCGCAGGAACTTAAAAACATTATTGCTACTAGCGATAATACATAAAATATTTTACTCATAAATAAATAATAATTTAGGTTTAAAAAATCGCGCAAAGTTACTTGTTTTTTTTGAAACATAAAAATTTTTTACCTTTTTTTATTTGTTTTTTTATTATTTTTTTCTATTTTTGCGGTATAATTTGAGAACTGAGAACATGATATTCTATACTCCCGAAATAAATAACTATCGATGCTTTCTTAACGAAGTGGAATCGATGCATGCCGTTAAGGCGTTACGGTTGAAAACCGGCGACGAGATAGCTCTGATTGACGGCAGAGGCGGTTTTTATAAAGCTGTGATTGTAGACCCTCATCCTAAAAGTTGCGAGCTAAAAGTTGTTGAGCAACAATTGCAGTATGGCAAACGTCAGTACAGGCTGCACATAGGCATTGCGCCTACGAAAAATATTGCCCGTTTTGAGTGGTTTGTCGAAAAAGCTGTTGAGATTGGAATTGATGAAATAACGCCGTTGTTGTGCGAACGCTCCGAACGAAAAACGCTTTCTTCGGAACGACTTCTTCGCATAATGATAGCGGCTATGAAGCAGTCTAAGAAGGCGTATCTACCGCAATTGAACGAAGTTTTAAGTTTTAACGACTGGTTGAAAAATATAGCTTGCGAAAAAACTGAAAACGCACAGCGTTACATCGCTCACTGCAATAACGCATCCCATAGCAAAGACGCGCGAGAGCTCTTAAAAGATGTATATAAGTCCGGACACAACACAACCATAGCTATCGGTCCTGAGGGCGATTTTTCTATGCAGGAGGTAGAATTAGCCAACAGTCACGGGCTTAGCTGCATATCGCTGGGCACAAGCATACTGCGCACGGAAACCGCAGGAGTGGCAGCCTGTCACAGCATTTATTTTATGAACAATTGATATTCAGCGAAAAGGACTAATCAATAATTACGGCTCTCAATCGCAATGTTATCTGCGAATTTTTTGGGTCGTTAGTGATTAGGGTTATTGTTCTGTTCAAATCACCGTTTTGACCGGCATTTGCGTTTAGAGTAACTGTCATATTGGCAGATGCACCCGGCGCTATCTCATTTGGCGCATTAACAATCATTAGCGGTCCACTTCCGGCATCTATTTTTCGAATCGCTAATTGTCCTCTGCCATTGTTTGTTAATTGCACTTGAAAAGTTTTTTGTTCGCTTTTTCTAACCCTTCCGGCTTCAATCACGTGCTTGTCAAGTGAAATTATCGGAGCGTTTTGAATTTGAGTGGCAGTCCATCGCGAAAAATCTTCTTCAATGGTTGCCGTGACTGTGAGCGCGTGTTGAGCTGCGTTGTTGTCGTTCAGCACAAGGTTGATTTGGTCGGAAACAAACCCCCAGTCTCTTTTTCTTGATGCGTTGTAAGTTACCCTTATGCTCGCTGTTTCGCCTGTTCTAATTGTTGAAGGTCTGACTTCTGCCGTAATGTGCGCCGGTAAATTGGCAAGGGCAATGCGTATTGGGTCAGGTCCGGGATTATAGGCGGTAATCTGTAAAGTCGGGGTTTCGTAGGTGAACATGCGATTGAACGAAACATGCCTGTCGCTCAAGCGTAAAGGTCCCATTTGATGCCTAAACGCTTCGCTTTGACTTCTTTGAATTGGCACAACCTCGCCAATTATCCGCAGATTTGTTGTTGGCGGTGTGGTATTGGCGTGCACGGTTATAGTCCTGTCTATCGCTCCGGGGCGTCCCTTTACATCGTAACCTATTGTAATAGTACTCTTTTCACCCGGACGAATCGGTTGTCTGGAATACTCGGGCGTTGTGCAGCCGCAAGTAGTTACGACGTTCTGTATTACCAACGGCGCCGTGCCGGTGTTGGTAAACGTAAAATCATGTGTTACAGCGCCGTCGTCCTCGTTTACCCTGCCAAAATCGTGTTGAATTTTGTCAAAGGATATACTTGGCTGCGCGAACAGGGAAATAGCTGAAAACAGCAACAATACTAACATATTTAATCTCATCTTATCAAAATTTTAATTGTTTACATAAAATATATAGCTACAAATATTGTGCAAAATTACATATTTTTTTAATATTTCTTACATTTTTTTTGTTTTTATTCTCCTATGGCAATAAATAGTTTGCGGAATATGCCACCATGCAGAAGTTACAGGCGTTTCAATCAAATAGGTGGCAATGGAAAAAAGTCAATATGCTTACTCCCCTTTGGTCATAAATTACTGCTTTCGCCTTTGACAACACATCAATTTTTTGTCCAAAATATTGAACATTATGAGAATTAATGAGTCGCTTACCGCCTCAACGCCACCCGCACTTTTACACCTGCCGCCATGATGTTCGTTCTATTGCTGAACGATGATAACACGCTGTTGGCAGTAAAATCCGAAGCATTATTGACGCTGTATGCTATGAACGGCATGTTTTGATTTTTGGCTGCGTTGTTTAAGCCTATATCGAAATACGC
>Ga0099364_10005529_pt1 | contig 18702 bp, 16 predicted proteins | sample TergutTh196P3_FD_73070 | JGI IMG/M metagenome (GOLD analysis project Ga0099364, IMG submission 73070) | Microcerotermes parvus P3 segment gut microbial communities from Pointe-Noire, Republic of the Congo - Th196 P3 | ecosystem: Host-associated > Arthropoda: Insects > Digestive system > Gut ...
GATTTATTTTGTCAACAAAAAAATTAATTTGCTTTTATTTTTTTTTGTATGAGATTGTTCACTTGTTCTTTTCTCGCTTCTATCCTGCTTATTTTAAGGATCGGTACAGGAGCCGTACAGGGAAGGACTCAGAAGAGTAGATTGGGTGCGGGTTTATCGATTGGAAATTGGGTGCTCTTTATCGATTTTGGGCGGGGGTGCTGATTTTTGTACGATGTCCCCAATCGATAAAAATCACCAAGACTTGAACAAATGAACAAAAAATGTTGACAAAAAATGTTAATTTAAGAGAATGGTTCAGATGTCAAGATGTACAACATTTTTGCGTGATATTAGTCATGGGATTGTAGTGATAGCAACTCGCTCCAAAGTGGGCAGGGGCAAGCCATGTCGCGACAATAAAGTCTTTAGTATCAATCAGAAATGTTATAGCCTGCTCGATGTTCTTGCAAAATATGAAAAAAAGAGGATAATATGAGCTTAAAAATTGAAAATCTCAAACTGTCTTACGAAAATGTTCAGGTATTAAAAAATATTTCTATCGAATACCAACTAGAAAAAATCCATGTATTATTAGGTGCCTCGGGTGCTGGAAAATCAAGTTTTTTGAGACTTCTAAATGCTCTAAATGATCCTGACTCCGGAAGTATAAGGCTTGGGAATATCAACTACAGTGAAACTTCACCACGGCAGATTAGAAAAAAAGTAGGCATGGTTTTTCAGAAACCAGCTTTATTTGAAGGAACTGTCTATGAAAATTTGATTTGGGGCTTAAAAATTCAAAAGAAGGTTATCGATGAAGATAAAATAAAAAATATATTAATCAGTCTTGATTTACCTCTTGAATATTTACAAAAAGACATTGAAAACCTTTCTGTCGGCGAACAACAAAGAGTTTGTATTATCAGGACTCTTCTTGTAGAACCTGAAATCATTTTGTTTGATGAACCTGTTTCAGCCCTTGACCCGACTAATGCAAATAAAGTGCTAGAACTGGTCAAAAAAATAAATAAAGAGTATCATAAAACTATTTTTCTCGTCAGTCATATTGTAGAAACGGCTGTTGAAATTGCTGATACTATCAGCTTTTTTCAACAAGGGGAAATAGTTTTTTATGGAACAAAAGATGAATACTTACAACTTCCGAAGGAGTAAATAAAATGGAAACAGATTACATTCATATCACAGATTGGAGTCTTGTTGGCTCTATAGGGTTTATGTTACTTGTGGCATTGATAGCCTATCTTGCCAAACTTGGAATCACAAAATCTATCTTTATTGGAACGGTACGCTCGTTTATTCAATTGATAATTATGGGTTATATTTTATCATTTGTTTTTGGCACAAACAAGTGGTATTTCACAGTTCTCATTGTAATGATTATGTTTGTTTTTGCAGCATGGGATAGTTTCAAAAGCATAAAATTTAAACCCCCAAAGATCTTTACAAATAGTTTGATTGCTATGTTCCTTGGTAGTGTTTTCCCGCTGATTTATTTATTTTATGTACTTTTAAGAGTCGACCCTTGGTTTAACCCGCAATACATCATTCCAATCAGTGCGATGGTGATTTCAAACACTATGAGCGGTGTTTCTATTTGTTTAAATCATTTTGGCTCAAATTTAAAACTCAGAAAGCTCGAAGTCGAAGCAAAACTATCACTGGGAGCTAATAGTAACCAAGCCACTGAAGATATCCAAAAAAGCTCAATAAATGCTGGTTTGATACCGACTATAAATGCTTTGATGGTGTTAGGCATCGTAAAGCTTCCCGGCATGATGACTGGTCAAATCATCGGAGGTGTAGACCCTGTCGAATCGGTCAAATATCAATTATTGATAATGTACATCATATCAGCCTCTACGGCTATTTCTTTGTATATCCTTGTAAAATTATTACAGAAATCAATATTTAACAGGAGAGGGCAGTTGTTATAAGAAAATTTTTGTTATATATGAATTTCTAACGTGGGAAATCGTATTCATGAGTACTCAGGCTCGCCACATTTATGGAGGTGGGAAATTCAAAAAAAAACTTTTTGGAGAAAACATAGAATGATGAAAATTTTTAGTTTTTTTATCCTAATTTTATCTATTACATGTCTCTTTGGGGAGACATTCAATGATTTATTTGACGAAGAGTTCCATTTTCATGTCAGAAATATTTCAGGAACGAGCAATTTTCAATCTTATTATTACAATGGTTACAAGTTTGCTGTATTAAAAGATCAAGAACAAGTCAGGTTTTTTATAATCTCATCAGATTTTTCAGATATCATTGGTTACAGAGGCGTAACCACGCTGGGAATAATCTTCAATTCGGATTTATCTGTCGAAAAACTGGAAATCATTAAAAGTGATGACACAAGAGGATATCTTCGTAGATTGCTATCTATGGGTTTTCTTCAAAGATTTCAGAATTTTAGACTTGGTGATGAAATTGAGATTGTCACAGGAGCAACCATGACAAGTGAGGCTATGATTGCTACAGTGAATGAATGCATAGAAATTTTTGCACTTATAGTTACTGATATTTCCGAGTAGTGTAACCCTGATTAACACAAATACAAAAAGCAATATATTGGAATTATTAAATTTGTATTGACAAAAAGACTTAATTTAATTTTGGTGTTAATAAAGGAGAATCAGCTGAGATATTACTCGGTTGGTGAAGATTAACAAATTTTATTAATAAAGGAGTGCTAATGGGTTTCTTTTTTACAAAGTTTTTTTGGGGTGGTCTTTTAATATGCTATGGTATCATCATGATTTTGGAAAAATTATTTAAGCTGAATATCCCTTTCGGTAGGTTTCTAATAGCATTTTTGCTAATATATGGTGGTGTTTACCTGATTACAAGAACGACAAAACAAAAAAAGGTAAATATTGATACGAGAGTGTTCACTACGAAAAGTACATTCCATTCAGAAAATAACAAAGAATACAGCGTCGTTTTTGGATCTAACATTATAGACTTGTCAGACTACAGTCAGCTAGAGCCTATACAAGTAAACACTGTTTTTGGGACATCTGATGTGCTTTTGTCAAAAGAAAAGACATATATCATAAATGTAAATGCGGCTTTTGCAGAAACAATATTACCAAACCAAAAAGAGCTGTGGTTAGGTACAGGGAAATACGTAATAGGCGATGCGAGTAGAGAGAATAAAATCAATATTGAACTCAACACAGTTTTTGGTAGCTCACATGTGAAATTTAAAAATGATGATGTAAGACCAAATGATGTCATAGATGAATGATCTTTTTGATGAATATAAACAGAGTATTCTCAAAAAGCTTCACCAGATAGCTCTCGTTTTTCAAAAGAGTAAGTTAATTGATTATGGAGAGGTTTTAGAGCTTTCTTCGTCGGATGTATTTCTAAAAATAACGCTTTATTATAATAAATTCAATAAATTTAAATATGTAATAAACAAAGTTTTACCTGATGAAAAGAAAAGTCTAATCATAAGTACATTAAATGACTTGCCCATGGACTATAAACTGGATCTAGATGACTTTGAAAGCCCGCAGAGTGACCTGGTTTCGTCAGAAACAGTCTGTGCGGGCAGTGATGAATCAGGAAAGGGTGATTATTTTGGACCTCTAGTAGTAGCTGCATTTGCATGTCAAAAGCCAGATATCTTGAAACTACAAAGATATGGAGTAAAAGACTCTAAACTCTTGACAGATACGAATATTATCATACTCGCAGAAAAAATATTTCTTGATTTTCGTGGTCATTATGAATACTTGATCATCATGCCAGAAAAATATAATGAATTGTATCCTAAATTTTCTGTGGCAAAGCCCGGACTCAATGATATGCTAGCATGGATGCATGGTAAAGTCATAGGTAATCTCCATAAAAGATATGCTTTTCAAAACGTAATTGTTGACAAGTTTGCAGATGAAAAGTTAATAAAATATTTTTTGAAAAGAGAATGTACTGTAAATATGACAATAATCACAAGAGCTGAATCAAACACTGTAGTGGCTGCAGCGTCTATTATCGCTAGATATCTGTTTATCAAAAAACTGGATGAACTATCGAATAAGTACAATATAAAGCTATTAAAAGGGGCTTCTTTAAAGGTAAAAGAACAAAAAAAAAATATCGCTCCAGAGATTTTACCTTTTATCTGTAAATCTCATTTCAAAATGTAGCTATTTGGATTATTTGTGCGAAAAGGCTGTTGAGTATTTTATTCAAGCCCTTTAATGTTTTAATCTCTGGAATACAAATCTCTCGTATAAATCTTTTCAGAAACATCAGTCAGTTCTTCAGAAAGACGATTTGCCACAATAATATCACTCATGCGTTTGAAATGTGCCAAATCTTTAACGACTTTTGAATGATAAAATTCAGGGGTGTCTAAAGCAGGTTCATAAACAATAACATCTATTCCTTTTGCTTTTATTCTCTTCATTACTCCTTGGATAGCTGATTGTCTAAAATTGTCAGAGTCTGTTTTCATTGTGAGTCTATATATGCCTACCACTTTCGGATTTTTAGATAAAATCATATCTGCGATATGGTCTTTTCGTGTCCTATTGGCATCGACTATTGCAGACATAATATTTTGTGGGATATCGGAATAATTTGCTAAGAGCTGTTTTGTATCTTTCGGTAGACAGTAGCCTCCATAACCAAAAGAGGGATTGTTGTAATGATCTCCTATTCTCGGATCTAGGCAGACTCCTTCAATTATCTCTCTAGTATTGAGCCCTCTAATTTCGGCATATGAATCAAGCTCGTTGAAAAAAGCAATCCTAAGAGCCAGATACGTATTTGCAAATAATTTTATAGCTTCTGCTTCGGTAGAATTGGTGAATAGCAAAGAAACATTATCTGTTTTTGCTCCTTGTAATAATAATGTCGCAAAAACTTTTGCTCTTTCTGATTGTTCACCTACTATTATTCTAGAGGGGTATAAATTGTCAAAAAGAGCGTTTCCTTCTCTTAGAAACTCTGGAGAAAAGATAATGTTTTTAGTGTTAAATTTCTCTTTTACCCTTTCTGTAAATCCTACAGGAACTGTTGATTTTATTATGATGAGGGCATCTTGATTGACTTCTAATATTTGGTTTATGACAATTTCTACAGATTTTGTATCAAAATAATTTTTATCTGAATCGTAGTTTGTTGGTGTCGAGATTATGATAAAATCAGCATTACTAAAAGCCAAAAAACTATCTGTAGTAGCTGTCAAATTCAATTCTTTATGTGTGAGGTATTCTTCGATCTCTTTGTCTACAATAGGTGATTGTTTGGCATTTATCATATCCACTTTTTCAGGATCTATATCAAAGGCTACCACCTCATTGTGCTGAGCCATCAATATAGCGATTGAAAGTCCGACATACCCAATTCCTGCGATACTAATTTTCAATTTAAACTCCTAATAACAAGTATTTTATTATTCCCAAACTACGCAATAGATATCATGATGGTGTCGAAATTTCTAATACATCATCGTTGTGGAGATCAATTTGGGATAATATATCTTTTGTCTGTTGATAATTGTACTGACATATCTCTATTAAACTTTTTTCTATTAACTCATTTATTTTTTCATTGAAATCATATGCTTTTAACATATTTAATATGTCTATACAAGTATCACTATCATATTCTTCTAAAGCTTTATGTATTGACTCAAGATTGTCACTTAGAAATTTCAGATTACCTTTTCCTATTTTGGGTTTCTCTTCTTCTGGTGGGAATACTAAAGCTAGTTGCTCGTTCAGCACCATTAAACTTCGAATAAAGCTAGGAAACAATTTCATACAAAACTCGGTATTATTATTTTTCGAAGCTGTTTCTAATTTTAAGGCAAGATTTGCTAAAATTGATGCTCCTACACTGTCAAGTGCAGATTTTATAGCGTGTACATTTATGGAAAAAAGTTTCATGTCTTCATTTCTAATGTATTCTATTAATTTATCATTACTAGATTTTAGCTTTTCATAAAAAAGTTTGAGGTTGTCGTGATACATCTGAAAATTACCACTGAAACGAAGTAAACCTATCTCAGGGTCAATATCATAAACCTTTTCAAGTGAGTCTAAAAAGGCGTCATAAGTAGTATCGACTTCTGCTTCAACAGCATCTTCGTCTTCTAGATGGTGAGTTATCTTTTCTGCTGGCAACCACTCTAGCAAAACATTTCTTAACACTTTTAAATCAATTGGTTTAGAAATAAAGCCATCAAATCCATTTGCCAAAAACATTTCACAAGCACCTTGTATGGCATTTGCGGTAAGAGCGATTATTGGAAGTTTTTTATATTTTTCGCCAAGTTTTCTGATTTCTCTAGTAGTTTCGATACCGTCCATTTCAGGCATAGTGTGATCCATAAAAACTATATCATAATCTTTTTCTAAAACCATGCGAATAGATTCTTTGCCAGATAGTGCTGTTTCAGCGTTTATACCAGATAGTTGCAATAAACCAAGAGCTACTCTTAGGTTGAACTCATTGTCATCAACAACTAGTATTTTTGCCTCTGGGGCATTGATTGTATTTATATTATTTAAATATAAATCCCTTTTGATTCTGGTAGCATTACCTTCTACAAAAGGTATCATTATAGTAAATATAGTTCCTCTGTTGATTTCACTATTGACAGAAATTGAACCTCCCATCATTTCAATGAAAGTTTTACTGATTACAAGACCTAGTCCTGTGCCTGTGATTAATCTGTTTTTTTCTGACTTTGATTGCTCAAATGCTTTGAATAAATTTGGGAGACTATCCTCTCGTATACCTATCCCACTGTCTTCAATGTCAAATTTGATTGTTTTTTCATCTTGAATTATCGATACACTAAATTTGATAAAGCCGCTTTCTGTGTATTTAATAGCATTACCCAGTATATTGGTCAAAACCTGCCTCAATCTTAAATCATCTCCATATTGAGTTTTAGGGAGATCGCCCACTTTATCAAACTTGAACTCTAATCCTTTTTCTTGGGCAACAAATGTAAACATAGAGGCCACGTTATCAACGAGCATTCTGAAATTATACTGGATAGGATTTAGATTCATTTTACCAGCTTCAATTTTTGACATATCTAGGATATCGTTTATCAGTGATAATAATGAGTTCGCCGTAATATTTATATCTCTAATAAAACTTTTTTCTCGTAGGGGAAGTTCAGAATTTAGTAAAAGATCAGACATGCCTATTATAGTATTCATAGGGGTTCTTATTTCGTGACTCATATTTGCTAAAAAAGACGATTTAAGTTTAGTCGCATCATCGGCTCGTTTTTTGGATATGTAAATATACGTAAGAAAAATACATAGTGCGAGCATAGAAATAAAGCCTGTTGTAGACAAGATGATCAACATTATGTTTGTATCTTGATAAAATTCATCAATAGGAACGCCTATATATATTTGCCATCCGTTAAATAATTTTCTACTATAAAAAACACTTTCTACATCTGTGAATGAAAATGACCTCATAGCGTTGAGCTCTTGACCATCTCGCATGAGCTCGGCAAAATTGTTAAAGCTTCTTTTTTCATTGCTGAGTTCATGTAATTGTAGACCAATGATTGAGTCTATTGTGTGTGCAATCAATCTGAGATCAGTGTCAACGAGAGCACCATAACCAGAATCCATCAATTGAATACTGGTTACAATTTCACTAATTGTAGAAAATTCAATATCAAATCCTAGTACCCCTATGCGATTATTATTTTCATCATGTAAGACTTTTGACAACGAGGTGATTAATTGATTTGTTTGGAAGCATGTATAGGGATTACTAAAATGAGTTTTACCGACATTTTTATGTGCGTTTATATACCATGGACGATTGTAAATGTCCATTTCTACTCTATCAATCGGAGTGATTGAGTTGCCATATAAAAACATGCCATCAATAATTCCATATGTTCGATTTAAATCATTATACATATTACCGTCGTTTCTAATCATTAATACAGAAAATCTTTGTATTTCTTCTGCTAAAAAATCTAAGCCTGCACCTTGTGAATACAAGTCCTCTAAATAATGTGCTAGATTATCAAAATAATTTTCATACGAATGTAGATATGTCGTCATAGTTTCAGCTGAAAATTCTATGACAGCCTCTCCAAAAAGGGAAATATCCCTATTCACGACTGATGATGCAAAAAAATTACCCACAACTATCATAAATAAAAATACAACGATAACCATAAAGTATTGAATCATTAGATTTGATTCTATTTTCAGCCGTTTAAAATACTTTAAATAACGAGACATCAGAATTACTCCTTAATTGTTTCGGCTATTTATGCCGCAAACACTTTGTAGGTCAGCATAAAAGTCCGTTTACCTATACAATATTTTTTCGTTCAATCGGTAAATGGTACTACCCCGCAGCGAGCCTTTTTCCATAAAACCACACACGTCTTTTTTGTCAAATGGTTTTTATTTTTTTTGTGATTTTTTTTTGTCGTAGCCCATCAGAGCTCCGCTACGTTTTTTTGTGCCCCCGCCCCCGATTGGTAAATGGTGTCATTCCGTAGCGGAGCTCTGATGGGCTACGGCAGTGTTCTCGGTCCCATTTTACATCAAATCTTGAATTTTATTTCCCAAGAATTCTTTTTGCAGCATCCATTATAGCTTTTTTTCTCATGTCTTCTGGTAGTGCGACAATATTTTTCATCGTAACCCAAGTATCTGTTTTTAAATAAGTCGGCTCAAATATCTGTTTTAAATACTTTGCTTCTGACATGGTAATGTTTGTTTGTAAATCATTTGTAATATAATAATAAGTAGATAAAGTGTCATAATACTTGTTTAACAACCCCTTGTGCAAAAGAAGCGAAATAAGAGCTGTGATTACGATGACTACGCTCACAAAAATATCTTTACCCATAGTAGCAATACTCATGGTGTCACATACCATTTTTAATGGGAAATAAGCAAAAACAAACAAGCCTATTCCCAGAGTAAGAATAGACAATATTTTCACAATCTGAAAAGATTTACTATATTTATGAGTTTCAGCAATTTTTTTATCCATTACATCCTCCTTTAAAATATTCTTTTAAAAAATTGGGTACACTCTACGTGCATGTTTTTTTTTTCAAGTAATTTGTCAACAAAAAAAATGTTGTTAGTTACGAATTAATTATTGACCAAAATAGCACCATAAAAAAAATGACAGAATGATAGATATAAATAATGTTTTTAGTGTACATGAGATTACATTGCATATCAAAAATATTCTTGAGAGTTCTGTAAAATTTCTTCAAATAGAAGGTGAGGTATCAAACCTCGCAAGACCAGCATCTGGGCATATTTATTTTAACTTAAAAGACGAAAAATCTCTGATTAAATGCGTTCATTTATCGAGATTCGGCAGGGTAATTGATTTTATCCCTAAAAACGGAGACAAAGTCGTAGTTTTTGGTAATCTCACAGTTTATGAGCGGGATGGACAATATCAGATATTAGTATCCCAAATCATCCCATATGGATCAGGTTTATTGCACATAAAGTTTGAAAAACTAAAGGAAAAGCTTAAATCAGAGGGACTGTTTGACATAAAACACAAAAAAGAACTACCAAAATACCCACAAAGTATAGGGATCATTACTTCTGAAACGGGTGCTGTGTTACATGATATTATTAATATTATTTCTCGTAGATATCCTATACCATTGTATCTGTACCCAGCAATCGTCCAGGGTAATGAAGCTGTCCAAAGTTTGATAGCTGGGATAGAGTATTTTTGCAGAGTAGGTAATGGGATGATAGAAAAGATGGACGTCATTATCATAGGTAGAGGGGGAGGGTCTTTTGAAGATCTATTTTGCTTTAATGACGAGACTCTTGCTAGGGCTATTTTTGACTGCCAGATACCTATTATTTCTGCTGTAGGGCATGAGACAGACTTTACAATCTGTGATTTTGTAGCAGATGTTAGAGCTGCAACGCCATCAGAGGCCGCCGAACTAGCTGTACCAGATAGGAGAGAAATGCTAGATTCTCTGCAGCAGAAACAAAAGCAGCTCTATTCGTACATAGATCTGTGTTTACAAAGCTTTCGGCATGAGCAGTTTTTAAAGGAAAAAAGATTAAAAGAAAGACACCCAATGAACTTGGTATACAAATACAAACAGAATATAGATCATTATTTTTTTCGACTAAATAATTATGCATCAGTATATGAAAAGAAAATTAATAAATTCATCAGCAATAAAACTCGCTTTATGAAAGAGCACACATATCACGCTCAAAGCATAAAAAATAATAAACAGTTTCAACTAAAAAGAGCAAAAGAAAAAATGAGCTACCTCACAAACAACTTGTTACATATTATAAAAACTGATTTACAAAAAAAGAAGATCATTTTAAATGGGATTTCTCCAAAAAATTTGCTCCAAAAAGGATATTCACTTGTAGAAAAAAATGGCATTATAGTTAAAACAACAAGTCAACTAAAAAGCACTGACAAGATTACAATTAAAATGACTGATGGAAAATGTCAGGCAGAAATAACATAAAAGGATTTTTTTTAATGAAAAGTACAAAAATATATTTCTTATTGATAATTATTTTTTTTATCTCAATAAAAAATTTGCAACCGGGAGCTTCGCCCGTTTCACCTCCAGCGTTGCCACCTTCCGAAGATATAGAAAATGACACATATCACCAAAAAATCAAAGCTATGTGGGTGACACCATGGGATATAGACACTAAACAAAAAGTATTAAAAATTGTTGAAAATGCGATAGATTGGGGTGTTACTGATTTATTGGTCGAAGTGAGGTATAGGGGAGATGCTTTATACAAACCAAATAAAGTTTATTCGGACTTTCAAAATTCTGAGCCTCTTTCTTATATTCTAAGAAACAATCCAGATTTTGATGCTTTAGAAACTTTTATTCATTACACTCGAGACACACATATCAAGATTCACGCGTGGGTGACTGTGAATGTGATTACGACAAGGCGTTTAGATACCATTCAGCCAACTCATCTTTACTACACCCATCCTCACTGGTTGACGTATCATTCTAGCGGGCGGCGTATACATTATGATCAGTTTGAAGGTGCATTTTTAGATCCCGGAGTTCCTGATGTGAAAAATTATTTAATAAATATTTTTGCAGACATAGTTCAAAACTATGATATAGACGGATTTCATTTAGATTACATACGTTACCCCGGGAATGAGTATGGGCACAATCCAATCTCTCTAGAAAGATTTAACAGATTAAGTAGCCATCACAGCATTATATCTTTTCAAAGATGGAAGGAGTTGCAATTAAACGAGCTGGTGCAAAGAATAGGGGAAACGATAAAGAGCATAAAGCCAAATTTGCTATACACTGCGGCAGTCTTTCCAAATATTGACACAGCTCGAAATAGATATGCACAAAATTGGTACGAATGGCTGGACAACAATTTTTTGGACTATACTTTTATCATGGCTTATCAAACACGCAATAATGATTTTGAACAGATTGTCGATAAAATACCAGAAAGATTTCGAGAAAAAGTAGTCATAGGACTTAGAGCATGGTCAGACGAAGGCACATACGGGGTTCAAAATATTATAGATAAAATTAAAATGATTCCTAGAAATTATCCGGGAATTTGCTTTTTTTCATATGGGGGAATCGTCTCTAGAAATTATCAATCTGCTGTAATAGATTACATGGTTGGTGAAACATTTGATGATATAAAGGACACGCAGAGCAGGCATCTACTAGATACGGTCGTATATCATGATCAACACATATATTTGAATATAGCTAGTAATCACAATATAGGAGTCTGGGTACTGTATGATGTGTCAGACAATGTGCTAGCGAAAGGTCAATTCAGCGATTTTGATAAAGCTATAATGATACCTGATAAATTGCTAGAAGATAGATATTTAGTGTTAAAATACGAAATAAATGGTGAAAATTTCATTAAACTGATTGATTTACACTAATATAATATAAAGGATAAACACATGAGAATCGATGTATTACTAAATAAGCTATGTCTTGTTAAAACGCGAAGTATCGCAAAAAATGCTTGTGATAAAAATGCTATCATTATAAATGGAAAATATGCAAAGGCAAGTTTCGAAGTAAAAGAAAATGACATTATAGAATGCAACATGTATGGTTACAAAACCAAGATAAAAATAACATTGTTACCAGAGGGAAATGTTGCCAAAAAAGACGTTTTGAACTATTACGAAATTATTGAGAAAGAGCAGGACCAAAGCATAGTTTGATGTAGCTAGACAGGCAATCGGGCAATGAAACTCCTCAATCCTACGATTTTAAGCAAAGGGTTGTTGTTAAATAGGTCTGACATTTCCCAGCCCGTTATCCTTGACAGATACAGATGGGTTGCCTCTGTAATAAATACTGCCTATGCCAGAAATACTTCCACTCAGCGACTTTGTTGCCCATATTTCGGCATTACCTACGCCAGAAATCGAAACGTTGATGCTCTCTACTTCAAAACCTTTTGCAAAAACATTGCCAACTCCAGAGATAAAAAGCTCCAAATAATTTGATTTGTTATCGAGAATAAATATACTACCAGAACCCCTTGATCGTACGCTTTTCAGTTTTGGGAGATAAACATCAATGTCTAGTACAGTGGCGAAAATATCATTTTTGTCTTCTTGGTCAATCAGCAAGAAATTATCTAGTACATCAATTAATACTTTTTTTTGTATGTTTTTATCGGTAGTGACCACCACTTTAAATTGATCTTTTATATGTATATTTACGTTTCCTATTCCGTTAAATATTAATCCATCAAAATTACTTACTTCTATTTCTACACTGACAGTATCACCATTTCCATTTATTCTACCACTAGTGTTGGATAAATTACAACACGAAGTAATATAAACCAAGACAAAAATAAAAAATAATGCTTTGCTTTCTCTACTTTTCATATGCGAGATTTTACTCCAAATTGCCTATAATTTCATTTTTTTGATTAAAATCACTTATACAAATATATATGTATTTGTGTTCTTTCTTCTTTGATAGTAAATTTTTTAAATGCTATCTGCTTTATCATGTATTCTAATTCATTTTTTGAGTATGCACTATTATATGTCTTTTTTAATATGTTGGTAAAGAAAAAATTTGTAAAAGAGGCGAGGACAGTTCGGTGCATAGAAATATTTTTTTTGTTTTTTGAAGGCTCGTTGATTTTATCTACAATCAAACAGATTCCTCCTTTTTTTAATACTCGATGAATTTCTGATAGTGCTATTATGGGTTCATTAAAGTGGTGAAACGAGCACGAGCAAAAAACAAAATCAAACGAGTTTTCAAAAAAAGGCATTTCGGACACATTGCCTTGAATAAAATCAATATTTACTTTTTCCTTTATAGCATTTTCCCTACAGATATTTACAAAATCAAGGCTCATATCGAGTCCTACAATTTTAAACTCTCCTTTTTTTGCTAATTCAATAGCAAAATACCCATTTCCGGGTGCGATTTCTAGCACGTTGGCATGCTCAGGCAAAAATCTATCTACGACATTTACATATTCACGTATTTCATCGATTCTATTTTTTTTTGTGTTTTTATCATACCATTTAGCAAAAATGCCTTTTGTTTTAATGCTTTGATACTTTTGCTTTAATATAGAAAGTGCCATAACAAATTCTCCTCTCTGTTAGTATAAAGAGATACCTATTTTACTAGCTTTGAAATATCTTTAAAACTTTGATGTTTTGCGTCTTTCAATAGTAAAAACAGGAGCATCTCAGTCGTGACAATAGCTGTTCCGTAATTGTTTAGCAAATGAAGAGCCATTTTCTTGTTGTGTATGGTTCTAGATGATACGGCATCTGCCACTAAAAGTACACTATATTCATCATTCAAAATATCAAGGCAAGATTGTAATATACATATGTGAGCTTCTATACCATAAACCACTATTACATGTCTGTCTTTCTCTTTTATGTACTTCTCTACGTCCGTTGTCAATGCACTAAATTTTGTTTTCTCAAATCTTTTATGAAATTTAGAGATGTAAATATTTTCGAGAGTTTTACCTAGCTTTTGAGGGTTTTGTTCTGTGACAATGAGCGGTATTTCCAATATTTCTGCCACTTTATTTAAAATATCAGCATTTTTTATTACAATATCCATTTCATATATAATATCCTGAAATTTCTCTTGCATATCGACCATTAAAAATAAGCAATCGTTTGGCTCAATAGCTCTGATATCGATGCCGATCTCATCATCAGGAAATATATCCATATCAAACAAGTCTTTTTCTGTGTTCAAATAGTCCTCCATCTTTATAAATGTGATGTATTATAACAAAATACTCCTATGTCGCAAAATATATAATGCTTAAAATAAAACAAAAGGTATTTCCAAAATATAATAAAGCTCCAGCTTGTCCTTAAATTTCATTTTACGGTCAGGTTTATACGCTTGTCCAAATTTAATTACTGTAGGAACTCCTAACAGTTGCCATGCAGAGCGAATCTCCCACCCTAGTGCTATATATTCTTTATATTTTTGATTACCAAATGATGTTGTGCCCTCTCTGAAGTCTTCGTGTTCATGTATCTGATTCAATAAACTGCTCAATCGAGTGTAATCGTACCAAAGTGATCCTCCTAAATATGTAGATGATATCAATGAACCGCCCAAATTAATACTAAAATCAATGTCATCTACCAGCTTTAGTCTCAAATCTGATTGAGTCGAAAACATCTCTCTGCCCCATAATACTTCATTGAATCCTCTTAAATACATCCTAGAGAAAATGGGTTTACCTGCAATAAAGATATACTCTGAATCATCCACACCCGGCAGAAATTGTAATAGGGGATCCTTTTTTGCTAATCGATATGATGTCCTGTTCGCTATACCAATAGTTTGGAGAATACTTTTATTAGCAATGTTCAAAAGTGGAGCAAAAGAGAAGTCTGTGTATGCTTTGAACTGCTGGTAATTTCTTTTCATTCCTAGACTTTCGTCAGAAATATCAAAAGAAACTTCACCCTTAAAAGACCTTACCGGGTGGTACATATTATTTACCCAAGGCAGATTGTAAAAATAGTTTAAACTGACATTACCTATTACTAAATCATCGTTTTCAAACCTGTCAGAATATTTTTTTGAACTACCCAATAGTTTAAAGTCGTAATAAGACATTCCTAGTTCGTAGTATAGATTAGAAAACGAGGTGTATCTAGGGTATATAGGGAAAGTGGCAGAAACCGAGTACATGGAGAGATTGTTTCTCACCAATTTATCATTTATTATCCCAGCATACCAATCTGAGTTTAATGCAATGACGTTTATAGACGGTTTGAAATTGTTATTGGTATATTGGACAATCCAATAGGGATCGTTATGATCAAACTTGTAATGTCCTGCTGCCATAAAAATGTGTTTCCCTAGAGGCTCTGAGAAAATAGCCATTCCAAAAGCGCTTTTTCCGGTCGGAAATACCAAGCCTTGTCGAAATCGGATGTTTTTCAATGCGGAATATTTTGATTCGGTCAAATACTCATATGGTATTATCGTATCTGCAATTTTATGGGTAGGCTCTCTATGAATCCACCTATTATAATAATGAGTTTGATTTATGCTTATTTGATTGTTAAAATCCTCTTTTTCTATTAAATTTACCTTTCCTATGACTTTTTTATTACGATTTATCTCATTCAAACTGATAGCTCGTAAACCTTCCTCGTACTCTACCAAAAGTCTAGGGTATATATTGTACGGGGGGGTGTCAAAAAACTTAAACTCTTCTGATTCTACGTGATACAGGTATAGCTCTAGCTTGAAATTGTTTTCATTTTCCATCATAATAGCTAGGTTTTCATTGTCCGACCAAAGTAAATCATGTGGCATAGAATTGAGCTGCAACAGTTCTTTTACTAGTAACTCAGACATCATTGTTTGACTACTTTTTTGAGTATCTAGTATTGCGACTAAAAAGTCTCTATCATTGTCAAATATGGTGGCAGCCAAGTATTTACCATCTGGGCTGAGTTTTAAATCTACTATTTGGTTGTCATGTTTTAGAGCTAAAAAAACTTCAATTTCTCCGGAGAGATGTCGTTTTAATATCATATTTTCTGATGATGTTTTATATTGATAATATACTATCCCTTCATCGTTTATAGCAGGGAAAGCTCCCTCACCTATCCTGATTTTTTTTTTGTTTTCGATATCGTATATGGTTAACATAGGGGCTAGTCGACCATGTTTGTGGCGAGCGTATCTGTTTGATACAGCATATGTTCCATTTGGACTTAAGTCAAAATTAATAAAATGATTTGCATTATCTAGGGTTTGGTGGTGTTCTATGTGAAATTTGTCTACCTTTAAGCTGTCTACATTTAGTGTTCCGAAAATCAAGTTTTGATAAAGCTGGTCTTCAGACAATTTCACGCTAGATATTATTTTATCTGTTTTTATCACAATGTCAGAAATATTTACATTTGTTTCAAATTCAGTCACTGCATTTATTGACAAATCTCTCGAATAGTTATCTGCGTGTGACAATTTTTGTAAATATGCCTCTCCATAGTACCAAGTCTTTATATATCGTGACCATTCTTCAAATATCTCTTTAAAAGGTTTTTTGTAAACTTCCTTGAAGGCATCATTAAAATCGTATAATTTGTAATCATCTCTATATTTTAATAGATCTATTAATTTTACCTCTTCATAAAATTCGGCAAGGTATTTGACAAAAGAAAAACCATTCGCATACATAAAGTTTCCTAGCCAATAATAATCGAGCTCTGTGTCAAAATCTGAAAAGGTATAAGTTCTTAAAAATTTATCTCCTCTGTTTAGTCCCCATGTTTCTCCGCTAAAATACATAGCGTAGCCTTCGTGAAGGTTCGTAGGGAAAGTAGTCATTGTTATAGGAAAGAAGCTCGATAACCAGTCTTTGAGCGAATGAAACACAAACCAATGTGTCATTTCGTGAGGGATTACTTTTTCTAGCCATTTTTGATTACCTGTAAAATATTTTACAAAATCATTGGAGTCCACCCAGATAAATATATAATAATCCATGACAGTCGCCCCATTCATGATATCGTCTTGATCTGATATATATATTAATACCTGCTTTGATGGCTTTATATCAAAAGCTTTGCTCAATGTATGATAGGTAGAATCAGCTACTGCAGCAGCTCTCAAGGCTGTTTCTCGGAGACCTTGATGGTATACTATTTTTACGTTATCAGTGTTTATCTCAGACCATTTTAAATCAGCCCTATTGCTTCCATTGACTATGTTAAATGCTCCGAAAGAGTACAAAGAAAGATCAAAAAAGAATACGAGGGAAAACAGCATCAGTGCAAATAAAAAGTTTCTTCTCATTCTCATAATAAATTCTCCTTTTTATAAAACAAGAGTTCATATAGAAAAAGCTCATAGAGCTCATTGTCGTCTGCAAAGTATTTTATCACCCTTTTTTGTCAACATGTTTTTTTAAAATTCCTGATTTTTTCTCAAAATATTTTGTTACATCAAGGTGATAAAGTAATTTTAATCGCATATGATATCAATATGTTAAGTGGTTTGTTTCAAAAAAAACATAAAGCAGTTGACAATAATATCTTCAAAAAAACAATCGCATTTATATATTAAATTTTTGGAGGTTTTGAAATGAAAGTCTTGTTGATCAATGGTAGCCCTAATACAAATGGGTGCACTTTTATGGCACTCAGTGAAGTGGCAAACACTCTCAATAGTGAGGGTGTAGATACAGAAATAGTTCAAGTCGGAAATTTGACCATCCCTGGATGTAACGGTTGTTGGAAATGCAAAGAGCTAAAAAAATGCATCTATGACGATATAGTAAACGAGTTTGCAATTAGTTTTTCCGAATGTGATGGCATAGTAATAGGTTCGCCTGTATTTTTTTCTTCAGCGAATGGTAGCGTAATCTCATTTTTAGATAGGCTTTTTTTTAGCACTACATTCAGTAAAGTTATGAAAGTCGGAGCAGCTGTAGTAAATGCGAGACGAGGGGGTTGCTCGACCACGTTCGACGTACTAAACAAATATTTTACTATCAGTGGTATGCCTATCGCTTCTAGTCAATATTGGAACAGTCTTCATGGATACACAAGAGAAGAAGCTATAAAGGATGAAGAAGGTATGCAAACTATGCGAGTTTTAGGTAGAAACATGGCTTTTCTACTGAAGAGTATCGCATTAGGCAAAGAAAAGTATGGACTGCCAGAAGTAGAAGCTCGAGTTTTTACTGACTTTATTCGATAACAAATGCTTTTTTATAGAGAGGGCGTTAAATAATTTTTTTTGTACTCCCTCCGAAAAGTCGAAAAATAACCTATTTCTGTAGGGAACGCAATTTTTCGTTCCTATTTCTATAGGCACGCCGAAGGCATCGGTCATTTAATAGGGCGTGGGACGATAAAACAAAACAAATCAGCATCCCCGCCCAAAATCGATAACATCGTCCGACTATTTTATCAATACCATCCTATTGGTTCCGATCACTTCGCCGTCCACGACAGCTCGATAAAAATATACCCCGGCTCCTACTGGTCTGTTGTTTTCATCTCTCATATTCCACGTGACATTATAGCTGTGAGCGTTCGTAAAGTCTGATCCCTCTTGAGCAAATCCTGTCCTGAGGGTTTTCACTTTTTGACCTCGTATATTATATATTTCTATCGATGGCGTATTCCTTGATTTTTCTT
>Ga0099364_10005530_pt1 | contig 18702 bp, 19 predicted proteins | sample TergutTh196P3_FD_73070 | JGI IMG/M metagenome (GOLD analysis project Ga0099364, IMG submission 73070) | Microcerotermes parvus P3 segment gut microbial communities from Pointe-Noire, Republic of the Congo - Th196 P3 | ecosystem: Host-associated > Arthropoda: Insects > Digestive system > Gut ...
ATGGAATCTGCAGCAGATCAAATCCGCGTTCTATACCCCTTATTGCTTCATCAGGTGTATAGACAGAAGCACCGACCAGTTTGACAATTCCGTCTTGTTTCAGACAGAACATCGCTTCAACAATGGCATCATCGTACATATGTGCGGGATTGTGCAGCAGGTAGCCATCCAAGTAATTTGTATTTAAGTTTCTCAATGATTGCTGTAGGCTCTCGCGGATGGTTGCATTATATTGATTTCGTGGGATGCCGTCAATAATACTTGGGGGCATTTTTGAAATCAACTCAATTTTTCCTCGGATGTCCATATGATTTTTGATAAACAAACCAACGGTTGATTCCGCAGAGCCGTAAGCAGATGCAGTGTCGATTGCTTTTATCCCATTTTGAACAGCGGATTCAAGCATATTCAACGCATCTGTCTGAGACGGTTGCCCTGCTCTCTGGATGCCATAATCCATCCCTAACTGAACTGTGCCAAGACAAAGATCCATAGATTACTTCCTTTTTTGATTATTCTTTAGTTGCCTCAAAAACCAAAAACTCAAAGTATTCACTCCCATCACTGTAAGTTCTGCCGCATGTTTCCATGCGATCTAATCGCAGGCCAGCTTCGGGCAATAGTTGCTGTACATCCTCACGCGACATGAAACGGAAAGGAAGGTCTCCAGAGAAAGGCGATTGTTCATCTTCATAGCTTCTCAATGTATCTGCATCTATTCGATTTTCAGGTATACTTCTTAGGTAGATATCCGATCCTTTTGAGGGATGGTACGAAAAAAACACACCTGTATGCTTTAGTATCCGCACAATTTCCTTCAATAAATCTCTGTAACCTTCTCTGGTTAAATAGCAAGTTGCCCAAATATCTAAAACAATGTCAAAAAAAGAGCATTCATATGTGGTATTCATCATGTCGCACACGGTGAGATTTGCTTTAACGCCCCAGTTGTTAAGCACCTTACGACCAACTTCGATTCCTCCCTCAGAAAGATCACAACCATAGACATCGAACCCTTCTTTGGCAAGCATCCAAATATTTGCGCAACTACCACATCCTAGCTCCAATATTTTAATATTCTTTCTCTCTTCAAAAGAAATATCTCTCTGAAAATAATTGCGTCCCATAAAGCGGCACAATTCTTCATTAGGATATCTGCGCTGTGCATTCACACCAAGTTTCCTGTAGCTATCGTTGTGATAATCCTTCACAATAGTACTAAACCTCTCAGCTTCGTTTTTTGTTAACATGACATCTTAACCTCTCTTCTTAACATTTGTCTATTGCGCCTCTCAATACATCCTGCGTGACAATTACTTTGATTAATACTGTCCAATCTGTGCAAAAACCTTTCTTATAAACTCCTATGGAGATTTCCTTATCGGTAGGTGTGGGAATATCCTGGGGTAGTGGCATAGCCCCTATGTGATACCACTGTTTCCCTTGCATACATAAACGCTCAATTGCTGTCATCTCACACACATGCCCGAGTGCATATTTATCAAATAGCTCTCTTTTATAAGCGGCTACGCTGGCTTGTGCAACATTTGGTGTTGATGTAACTAGCAGTGCGCCAATCAACTCCTCAGAAGAATCTTTCAAAAGTACGATGAAACTTCCGGAATTCCTTACAGTGAGTTCTTGAATTTTCCACGTCTTCTCGGATCTTGTTTCTCTACCAGCAACTGATATGTGAAGTCTTCGAAATTGTTCAACGACATCCTCAAGTGCGCAGCATGAATTATCAATAATTTCACAGGTCAGATCTTTTCGGGCAGAATTAATCTGAGTTCGTGCGCGTTTCCTTAATCCTTTCCAGACGTAATCCGCGCCTTGCCTCAAATCAACATAAAGGTCATGCCTAGAGTATTGTATAATTGCGTTACTTCGTATTAATTTCTCGTAAACTATGTCTGGTTTGTACAACAAGTAATTGAAGTGCATTTCAAAGTCAGAAATCTTGTATTCCTCACATAGTCTGGCTAGAAATCTAACATAACAATCTGCCATTTTTCTGTGGCTCTTTGTACCAATCAAATGGTCAGCGATTAGAGGGAACATACACGTCGTCCCGTTCGTACCTATAAAGTACCTTCCATTACGTTTGTATACACACAAAGGCCAAACTCCTACAGGGCGATTGTCGCTATAAAACACGCAGGAATAATCCTTGTAATACTCATCCTTTTCTACAAAATACTGTTCTTGGTACATAATCATATATGGCATATAAGCTGGGTCATATTTGGATATGCCCTCAAGTGCCTCATTCCAGCTTGGCACGTTTCCGCTCAAGGTCTTGCATGAATAAAGACGGTACATCTCATCATTTGGTAACCACAATACTCTTTACACTCCTCTCTATTCTCTTAAAACACTGACAATGAGATTTCATCATTTTCAATAGACTATGAATTTTGATGCCTCAAAATCGTTTCCTTAACCGCGCTTATCACTCGATCCACGTCATCATCCGTCAGGGAATAATACAGCGGTAGGCTTAGGAAACCCTCATAGACCCGCTCCGCGACCGGACAGAGTCCTTTTTCATATCCCCGCCGACGGTAATAAGGGTGGTAATACACTGGGATGTAATGCACGTTGCATATTATCCCGCTCTCGACCAAAGTGTCAAAAAACTCTCTCCGCGTACATTTGAGTAATTCAGAATTAAGCTGAATAATATACAAATGCCGTACAGTGTCCGACTCAGGGATTTCCCGCTGTATAATGATTTCCGGGATATTTGCAAAAGCCTCGTTGTAACGTTTGACAATCTCCTTTCGTCTGGCGGCAAACATGTCAAGCTTATTAAGCTGGCTGACAATGAGCGCGGCTTGAAAATCTGTCAGGCGGTAGTTGTAGCCTAGTTCCAACTGTTCATAGTACCAGTAATCATCGGACGGAATCTCCATCTGCGCATGGTTACGCGTTATTCCGTGGGTTCGGAACAGCATCAGCCTGTCGTAGTATTCTTTATTATTGGTAAGTATAGCCCCGCCTTCGCCGCCTGTGACAGTTTTTACAGGGTGAAAACTAAAAGTCGTTATGTCAGCGACATTTCCAATGCTCTTACCGTTATACTTTGTCCCGATTGAATGCGCGGCGTCGCCAACCAAAACAAGGCCATGTCGCTCACAAATCAGGCGGAGTTCGTCGTACTTTGCAGCTTGACCGGTAAAGTCAACTGCGATAACGGCTTTTGTGCAAGGAGTTATAAGTCGTTCAACTTCTTCTGGCGATATGTTGTATGTGTCCGGTTCGATATCGGCGAACACAGGCCTGCCCCCGCAGTATAACGCACAATTCGCCGATGCTGCAAATGTCATCGGTGTTGTTATGACCTCATCGCCCGATCCGATGCCCGCTGCAAAACATGCGGCATGCAAAGCTGCGGTGCCGTTGGCGATGGCAGCGGCGTATTTTGCGCCTGTAAGTTTGCACAGGCGTTGCTCTAACTCTCCGATTTTCGGCCCGGTTGTCAGAAAGTCGCTGAGCAACACCTCTCGAACGGCAGCGCAGTCGGCTTCGTCGATGTATTGGCGTCCGTAGTAGATTTGTGAGTTTCTAGGGGGAACCCTGCCACTGTCTGCTGTATTATTCAAATCCTAGTGCCTCTTTCGGTAAATTTAGCCTAATGATTGCAACTTCGATTTGCTTGTTTATCAAGTTACATTGTAACAGCTTGACGCGAGGTGTGCAAGGACATTTATGAAACATGGTAAAATTTGACATATTTCACATGCTTTTCATAGTCGTGTTCTTGACAGAAACGGCAATATTGGATATAGTATAGCAATGTGCAGATTATTCAAGGAGTATAGATCATGAGCGACAGTAAGGGTTTGTTTTTAGCGATATCAGACGACCCGGAGTTTTGGGATTTAGATGCCGATGAAGTAATACTCTTAGGTGAGTGGTGTCTAACGTATTCTCAACGCGATGTACTTGAGGGTTTAAGCTATAAAGTAATGGATTGCCCGTGGCATGATAATGAAAAACTTGATGAGGCAAGAACCTATGTTGATAAAGTATATGAAGAAATCCTTTCACGTTTGTCTGTGGACTTAAATCTGCTTCATCAAACAAGCTATAATCGGGAGTTTTGGCAAATCCTCTTGGCACCATGGTTACAAGAGTACGTGAAAATAATGTACGACCATTACTCTGTACTAAAAGAGGTGTTTTCTTTATATCCAAACATAAAAACTATCGCTGTAGACAGTTCAATGTGTGTAGTGCCGAACGACTCGTATGAGTTTGCCTTATTAGCTGGTTCTGATGCTTCGTATCACCTATATATTATCTCTAGATTGATTGAAGATATTGATTCTAGTAAGATTGTGTCAACAAGAGAGTATCCGTGTTCTGCAAGCATGCAGGAACACCGAAGGGGGAACTTCAAACGTTGTGTTCTTAAAATAAAGAACGGTTTGCGGAACAAGATTGCGCAGTCATCTCAGTTATTATTGCAAACTGCATACTTTTCTCCAAGTCAACAGATGAAGCTATGGCTATTTTCTTTTGGGAAGATAGGGTTTTCCAATTTGGACGTAAAAACAAACCTCTACTCTATCGATCCGGAGCTTAGAAGAAATCTTATCTTTGAGTTGTCATCAAAAGATGAATTCGTTAGAACCATTGCACGACTGTTGCCAAATGATATTCCAAAAGTGTTTACAGAAGGGTTTCATGACCTGCTCAATACTGCGAAACAATCGTACCGCAAGCTGTTTAAAACGATAATAAGTGCAAATGCTTGGTGGACAAACGAGGTGTTTAAAGCATATGTGGGCATATGCAAAAACGAGGGTTCGCGACTATTCGGGATTCAGCATGGCGGCTCGGGAACGGTTAATTATGAAAACAATTCTTTTGAATGGAAAATACTTGATAGATTCTATACTTGGGGTTGGGAAAGCAAACGAGGCAAACTTCAAATTGTCAGAGCCCCTGCCGTCAAAATGGTTGGAGCAAAGAAAAACAAAAAGGGTAATGCTAAAATTTTGTTCATAAATACAGTACCGTCTACATTTACGATAGCGTTTGCGAAAACAGGGCTGTATCAAAGAATGTACTATGCTGATGAAATAAAGTTTGTTGATTCTTTGTCAGATTTCGTGAAAGAACACCTGGTTCTACGCCCTTATAGGAATTTCGGTAACGCTACAGACCGATATAGGGAACGATTCCCTGAAATTCCAATAGAATCGTTGGAACTAAACTACATGAAAAGCATTTCTAAAGCGCGTATGTGCGTTTTTGATCATCTGCCAAGCACAACTATGCTTGAGGCTTTGAGCAAAGGCATACCATTGTTGCTGTTTTGGAGGCATGAATTTGAAGACTATACCGAAGAGGCGGAGCCTATTTTCGAAGACCTAAAGAAAGTGCAGATTCTGCACAACTCGCCGGAATCTGCCGCGATGCTATTAAACGAAATATGCAATGACATAGAGATATGGTGGAATGAGCCGGAAAGGCAAAAGGCGGTGCATGCGTTCAGAGATAAATTCGCCTATGTTCCGAAAAATGCTTTAAAATGGTGGTTGAATGAGTTTAAAGAGATTATAAGGGAAGACTCGGCAAACAAATGACAAAAATACACATGGAGATGAACAGATGAGTTTGACTGAAAAAGAGTTTTGGGATAATTACTGGGCTAGTTGCAAGCTGCCAAGTGCTCCCAATATTGATTTTTCTTTCGACAGATGCTTAGCAAAAGAGATATGCAGTATTTTCGGAAACAATGGCATGACAACAAATAAGCTAAATATTTTAGAGATTGGATGTGCCCCAGGGAAATGGTTGTCTTATTTTGCTCAGACTCACGGATTCATACCATCTGGTATAGAGTATTCCACAAAAGGCATAGAGTTAACCAAGGAGAATATGAGTATTCTGGGGTTGGATTACTCGGAGTTTTATCAAGGCGATTTTTTTGAAATCAATCCCGAACCTATATACGATGTTGTGTACTCATTTGGATTTATTGAGCATTTTAATAATGCCTATGAAATATTGGAACGTCACTTGCTATGGTTAAAACCTGATGGACTGTTAATCATAGGGGTACCGAATTTTAACGGAGTTTATAAACCTATTCAAAAAGCTTTGAAACATGAAATTTTGGAGAACCATAATTTGTCAATTATGAATTTGGAATGGTTTAAAACGGTGCCAGGTAAGATGGATGTTGACTTGCAGTTCGCAAAGTATATCGGGTCGTTTGAACCATCATTGCCGGTATCAGAGCCGGGAATACCAAGTATTCAAGTTTTTTTTGTGAAGAGCATGTTGGCGGTATTGAGTAAAGTCAGAAAACTCAGATGTTTCGACAAACTCAATAACAAGTACATTAGTTCCTATATAATAGCTGTGTTCAGGAAAAATCATTGCAAACTTGATACGTGATACTACAATACAGCAAGCGGGAAAGGCTTATGCGCTGTCTTAGGAAAGTGGATTATGCAGGTAAATATGCGACTATTTCTCTATATTGAAAACTACATGGGTGGAGGCGCTCCGAAATATTTTATTGACTTTGTTAGCGCGATTCCGCCTGAACATGATGTAATAATAGGATACAATGCGGAAGCACTTACGAAGCAAAACATAAAGAATATTCAAGCTCAAAGACAATGTACGTTTAGAAAAATATCAATCCGATCAAAGCATAAGTTGTTGAAGCGTTTTTCTGTGCGCTTTAGTGAGAAAAAATGGCTGAAGCGATTATTGTTCATCATCCTTGAACCTTGTTTTTATCTCATAAATCTTATTATCTTTCTCAAGGTCATCGGGAAAAGCAAAGCAGACATTTGCATTTCTTTCAATGGTGGATATCCTGCGGCATTGTCAACTATTGCTGCGGTTTGGGCTTCGAAGCTGCTAGGGAAAGCAACTATGCACAGTATTGTAAGCACGCCAAGAATACCAAGAGGATTCTTCAAGATGTTTTCCCGAGTTTTCGATAGAATAACTTGGAAAAATACTGATAGGATAATTGTAAACTCCAAGAAAATATCTGAGGAGTTATCTAAACATCGTAGACTAAGTGAAGAAAAAATTAGAGTCTTATACAATTACTGTAGCTTTTGCGAAGTCAAACACGAGAAAATAGCCAATTATCAATCAAACACTACAATTGGTGTAGTTGCCAGGATTGATCGGCTTAAGGGTACGCGCAACTTGTTGGAGGCATTTTTCGTCATCCACGAAAAATACCCGGAAACAAAACTGATATTAGCGGGAATCGGGGACGATTTTGAATACATCAAAGGCAGGGTTGAAGCTTCAGCAATGAATGAGCATATTGAGATTCTGGGGTATTATGACGGGGATATCCCAGAGTTGATATACAGCATTGATATTTATGTTTTTCCTTCATTGCAAGAAGGTCTTCCGTACAGCATTTTGGAAGCAATGCATTGTGAAAGGCCAATTGTAGCCACAAATGTGGGCGGCATACCTGAATTGATATTAAATGATGAAACTGGTTTACTGGTAGAGCCTAATGACATAGATCAATTAGTCGTCAGCATTGAGAAGCTGATATTAGACGAAGCCCTGCGGAATCAACTTGGGAGAAACGCTAAATCATATTTATCTCATTTTTCAAAACATGAATTTGAAGCTAATGTAGTAAAACTATTTGATCAATAATCACTTTGAGAAAATAATCAAAAAGAATGGACGCGTGAAGATGAAAAAACTATTCGCAAAAGGAGATTTTGAAAAGGCCTATAAAGGTAGAAAGGTTTTAGTAATTGGGAACACGGGCTTTAAAGGTTCATGGCTTTCTTTGTGGCTTTTGTTGCTCGGCGCTGATGTTTATGGCTACGCATTGGAGCCGGCATATGAGAACGCTCATTTTACGCTTCTTAACCTCAATGATAGCATGCCATGCACTTTCGGGGATATACGCAACGCAGAGGAGCTCGGCGCGTTCATAGCCGGACTGGAGCCGGAATATGTTTTTCACTTGGCGGCACAGGCTATAGTCAGCACATCATACACCGACCCGAAGATTACGTTCGATACAAACGTGGGTGGGTCTGTAAATGTGCTGGAAGCGGTGAGAGCGACGGATTCTGTAAAGTCGCTTATATATGTTACGTCAGACAAGTGCTACAAGAATAAAGAATGGATATGGGGCTACAGGGAAAACGACGAGCTTGGAGGAGTTGACCCTTACAGCGCTTCCAAAGCGTGCGCAGAGCTGGCTTTTGCTTCGTACAAACAGTGTTTCTTTGACGGTAAACGCGATGTAGGCATTTCCAGCGTCCGCGCAGGAAATGTGATCGGGGGCGGCGATTGGGCAGATAACCGTATCGTGCCGGACTGCATCAGGGCTCTGCTTATTGATGCTCCGATTGAAATCCGAAATCCAAAATCAACAAGGCCATGGCAGCATGTGTTAGAGCCTCTGAGCGGATATTTGACGCTTGGCGCTTTGCAGTATCAAGACTGCAAGCTTTCAGATACATGGAACTTCGGCCCTAGCGGCGAGTCTGTTCACACTGTTGAGGAACTGGTGCGTGAGATGATACATAGATGGGGAAGCGGCAGTTTAAGCGCAGCGCCAAATGATGCGTTTTATGAAAGCAGTTTGTTGAAGCTGGACTGCGATAAGGCATTTCAGCGGCTGGGCTGGAAAGCTCGCTGGAATTTTGCGGACACCATCAGGGAAACCGCCGACTGGTACAGGGCTTTTTCAGGCGGCAAGATAATAAGCGAATCACAGATCGAAAGCTATATGAAAGCAGGCATATGACTTGGATGGTGTAATTATAACAAAGCTCAAGCAAATTGAAGATGAACGCGGAAAGGTAATGCATTTCTTAAGAGCCGACTGGGATGTATTTGCGGGTTTTGGCGAGGTGTATTTTTCCACTGTGAACTTCGGGAAAGTAAAAGGGTGGAAAAAGCATACCGTCATGACCCAAAACCTTGTGTGCGTCGCCGGCGAAATCAAGCTGGTGCTTTTTGACGAACGTGAGGGAAGCCTCTCAAAAGAGCAGATACTGGAAATCTGCATCGGTGAGGAAAACTATTGTCTTGTCACGGTACCGCCTGATATCTGGGTTTCATTTACATCGCTAAAAGGCGTGTCAGTCCTGTCAAACTGCGCTTCTATTCTGCACACACCTGAAGAAGGCGTGTCATTGCCCGTAGGAACCAACAAAATTCCATATGTATGGGAGGACATAAATGCCTAAAGTCAGCGTCATCATGAATTGCTATAATTCTGACAGGTTTCTGAAAGAGGCTATAGACAGCATTTATGCTCAGACATATGAGAACTGGGAGATCGTGTTCTGGGATAATCGCTCAACAGATGATAGCGCCGCAATTGCGAAGTCATATGACGATCGCCTGAGGTACTTTCTTGCGGATGAGTTTTTGCCTTTGTACGCCGCACGCAACAAAGCGCTTGAAAAAGCGCGGGGCGAGTACATCGCTTTTTTGGACTGTGATGACGAGTGGTTGCCGGAGAAGCTTGAGCGCCAAATGAAGATTTTCGAGGAACACTCGCAAATCGGATTTATATACAGTAATTACTATGTGGTAAATAGGCGGCGCAAAGCAAAAAAGCTGTACCACAGGGATATCCAGCCGGAAGGCAAAATTCTCAAAAGTCAGTGTGCATCTTATTCGATAGGGCTCTTGACTGTAATATTCAGAGCAAGTTTATTGAATGATGTGGATGAATGGTTTGACATAAGCTTTAAGATATCCGGGGATTTAGAGCTGTTCTTGAGGCTGTTAATGCTTACGGATGCTTATTATATAGCCGAACCATTAGCAAGCTACAGGATACACGGAAACAATGAGTCTCTTTTACACAAAGAGGTCATTTTCGGCGAATATCGCTATACGGCAAGTAAATTCTCTTCGCTGTACGATTCAGATAATCTTGATGTCAGGGATGCTGTAAATGAGTTGGCAAAAGCCGCTGATATTAGAGAGGCAAAACTGTGCCTAATAAGCGGACATGCCTCCGATGCGGCGCGTTTATTGAAAGAGCATAAAAACTTCAACAAGGATACAAAAATTATGTATTATTGTTCAAGACTTCCCGGCATTTTATCAAAGGTTACGTACAAAATTCTAAGAAAAGCATATAAAGTGATTTTTTCGATTCCATAATATAGGGAGGTTGTAATGAAAGTAGTGATTCTGGCAGGAGGTTTTGGCACGCGGATTAATGAGGAAACGGTAATAAAGCCAAAGCCAATGATTGAAATCGGCGAAATGCCCATACTGTGCCATATAATGAGCATATATTCTCACTATGGCTATAATGACTTTATCGTATGCTGTGGCTACAAAGGCTATCTGATAAAGGAGTTTTTCGCAAACTACTATTTGCATAAATCCGACATTACTTTTGATTTTTCTCAGGAAAATAAAATGATAATACACAGTAACATTGCTGAACCTTGGAAAGTGACATTGGTTGACACCGGGCTTAATACGATGACTGGCGGAAGAATAAAGCGTGTAAAAAAGTATCTTGAGGATGAAGCATTCATGTTAACATACGGCGATGGTGTTTCTGATGTTGATATTAATGCTTTGGTGCAGTTCCACAAAGATAATAATAAGATAGCAACCCTGACCGCGATTCAGCCCGGCAACCGATACGGTATGCTGGGCATCTCCTCGGATGATTCAGTTCAATCATTCAAAGAAAAACAGAAAGAGGACGGCGGCTGGATAAACGCGGGCTTTATGGTATTGGAATCGTCAGTTCTGGATTACATTGAAGGCGATGATACCGTTTTTGAACGAAAACCTTTAGAAACGCTGGCTGCTGAAAATGAACTGACGGCATATAAGCACTACGGTTTTTGGAAATGCATGGACACACTGAGAGACAAGACTGAGCTTGAAGAGTTATGGGCGACAGGAAACGCATTGTGGAGAAAATGAGGTGGGTTTGAAGATGCGTCATATTGCTGTGACCGGCAGCACCGGTTTTTTGGGTAAATGGTTGGTAAGCGAGCTTCTCAAATTAGGGGCTCATGTCACGGCTATTGTGCGACCGGGAAACGTTTTCTATGCAAATCAGCCCACGCATAGCAACCTCACCGTCGTTGAATGTGATATGCGAGATTCGCTTTTGCTAATTGAAAAACTTGACGGAAAAGAGCTAAATGCCTTTTATCATCTGGCGTGGGAGGGGGCAAGTGGCATTGCCAGGACAGACCATGTAATACAGATGGCTAATGTGAAGGTCTGCTTGGATTGTTATCATGCCGCGAGAACTTTATTGTGTGAGAAGTTTATTACAGTGGGCACCATTGGAGAGTTCATGGCCGACGCAGCGCTAGAGCGAAACGTAGTCTCAGAAAACTTCGTGTATGTGCTAAGCAAAAGCTTTTGTGCGAAGCTGCTTAAGATAGCAAGCAATGATAGTCCGTGCAAAGCTTTGTGGTGTACATTGAGCAATGTTTATGGCCCGGGCAACACGACTGGCAATTTAATCAATTATACGATTAAGGAACTACTCGCCGGCAATAAACCTACTTTTGGCCCGGCAGAGCAACTCTACGATTTTATCCACGTTTGGGATTGCGTCCGCGCTCTTGTGGCCGTTGGCGAAGTCGAGTCACCGGAATCTCAGTACACAGTAAGCAGCGATAATCCGCGCCAGCTGAAAGAATTCCTGCTTCAAGTCCGTGACTGCATTAACCCGGAATTCGAAATAGGAATTGGCGAGCGCAAAGATGACGGCACTTTTTATGAAAAGGAATGGTTTTCAAATGAAAAGTTAAAAAAAGACACGGGCTTTTTGCCTGAATACTCATTTCAACAGGGTATAGAAACAACTCTGAAAGAGTTTCAGGAAAGATGAACCGACCGCTGCTTGCCAAGTATTGAGATATGCTTATATGTTATAGAAATCCGATTTGTAGTTTTTCAAGTTTTCGTTCTCCCTAAACCACCCAATCGTCTCCGCAATGCCTTGGGCGAACGTATGCTCAGGGTTCCAATCTGTGAGCTGAAGCATCTTCTTATTACAGCCGAGCAGACGCTCGACTTCGCTGTTTTCAGGGCGCAGGCGCTGCTCATCGCAAACGATTTCGGCGTCACATCCGGTTTGGGCGATTATCTCATGCGCCAGATCGCCCATGGATATCTCGCGCCCTGTGGCGATATTGATTTCTTCACCGATTGTCATATCGCTTTTGAGTATGGCCAGGAAACCGTTCGTTGTGTCCTTTACATAGTTAAAGTCCCTTGTTGGCGTGAGGTTCCCCAGCTTAATCTGCTTGGCTCCGGACAGCAGCTGCGTGATGATAGTCGGTATGATTGCTCTCGCGGATTGCCGGGGGCCGTAGGTATTAAACGGCCTGACGATCGTCACAGGCAGCTCAAAACTGCGGTAAAAACTCTCTGCAAGCCTGTCCGCGCCGATCTTGGTCGCGGAATAAGGAGACTGCCCCTGAAAGGGGTGTTTTTCGTCTATGGGGACATACTGCGCGGTGCCGTAGACTTCGGAAGTAGACGTTACCAGCACTCTTGTCTGATGCTCCCGGCATGCTTGAAGCACGTTTAGCGTACCTTTGATGTTGGTGTCAACATAAGCATCCGGCGCGACATAACTGAACGGTATGGCAATCAATGCAGCTAAGTGCATGACCGCGTCACAGCCCTTGACGGCCTGACGCACGGCGTTTGGATCGCGTATGTCGCCCGCAACCACATCCAAGGCGCTGAGGACTCGTCTATCGACAGTGTCCAGCCAGCCCCATGAGTTAAAGGAGTTGTAGTACACAAACGCCCTGACGTCATACCCGGATGCTGTCATCAGCTCCGTCAAGTGGCTGCCTATAAACCCGTCCGCCCCTGTGATCAATACTTTCAAGCTAATCATTTTCCTTTCGCCTTGATTTCACTCTATCAGCAGTGGATAATTCGGTGCATTCAGCATTTGCGCATCCTCTTTTGGATTGTATTGGTAATTAATATTGCACTTACTTACACATCTAACAAAAACGATATACTCATGCAATTCGCGTTTCACTTTGTTAAGTTTGGCAATTTTCCGTAGAAGCGTGTTACTCAGGGAAGCAGGAACTCTACCGTTAAAGCTAACAGAGTATGCTAACACGGTATCTTTGTTGTGCAGGTAATTAGAAACAGTTGAGGTGCGCTTGAAATAATCAATCGTATCCTCTATTTGCTTGAGACTGTACTCAAAATCAGTGCCCTTTAATTCTACCATATATGTTGAGAGTACGTCAGGTATTATCATTTTATCAACAAGTTTAGTCCCATCCGGGCGAGTCTTTGCAATTCCAATATCTACGTCGTCCACCTCGATGATTAATATATCATGATCAGTAATGTTCTGAATGTACAGCCTCGCACCACGCGGATTACTCTCATCGCGTAACGTTTTTCTCTGATTTGGTGAAATATACTCAGCATAATTACTCATGGGCAGACTCTTCATCAATGGCGTACAAACTGCTATACTCACTGTTTATTATTTGGGAGACACCGTCTATTTTGGAGGCTATGATTTCGCCCATTTCAACATCAGTGATAAAACTTAAAGCATCACTGGTCACCATATAAGCAGAACACTCGCAAATGTTAAGCCATGTATCCTTTGAAACAACTTGATTTACTGCTTTGGCATTACCGTTTTTTTGCCCAACATGCCCGGCATACAACAAGTTGTTAAACGCAGTCAGAATGTAAGGGCTGTGCGTACTGATGATAACGCTGCTGCCTGTAGCATTTGCAAAAGAGGCGATTAATTCAACAACTTGTTTTTGCGCTATTGGGAACAAATGAGCTTCGGGTTCTTCAATAAGTACCATGCGTTTTTCAGTGCTTATATCCTTTTTATATTCATCCATAGCCCAAAAGTACAACGAATATAAAAGCCAAAGCATTTCTTGTTGCCCGGATGACATGAAGTTTATTGGTAAACGATTATATCTGTCAATGTACAGGTACTCAGAGCCGTTTTCGTATCGATATTGACCTTTCAAGACTTTTTCTATCCTTCTCTGCATACTCAGAAGTTGATTATTACTGGTGCTATTGAATCCGTCCTGGAAGTTTTCCCGCAGTCTCATGATCTGCTTATTGAAACGCGTATTCGCGTAATCCATGCCATCGATGTCAAGACGCCCCAGTTGATTTGAAAGTGTTGTAAGCATACTACGCCCGGCAGGTATGTAATTTGTTTCATCAATAGTACCAAAAACAGAGTCAACCAGCTTTGCCAAGCGGCGATAAACAGAAACCCTGCGCGTAGTTTTCTCTTTTTCACTTTGGGCGCTTATCTCTAAAGCGTATATCTCCCACACGGACTGTACCAGTTCTTTGAACTTTTTTTCAAGCGCTGGTGAAAAAAGCAGATTCAAGAATCCCTCTTGTGAAGTCGTATTTTCAACCCAATATTCATCAGAGAAGTAATAGCGCACACGCAAGCCTTTTTTTTCAAAAGACAGACCAAATATTTTTTCGAAAAGTTGCGTGATTTCGCGTCTTAGTGGTTTTCTGAATGCAGTAATATCGTAGCTGTTTAAGTGGGTGGTTTTCACATCTACGCCTTCAATTCCCTCAAAAGCAAGACGCTCCAGTTGCCCTAAAAGAATTTCGGGAAAATGCCTCATGTAAAAAACACTTTTGATTATAGTGCTTTTGCCCACAGACTGTTCACCAATCAGTAAAACAAATCTATTGAGTGTCAACTCACACTTCTGGATTGCCATAAGGTTTTCTATCACAAGTTTATGCAATTGTATCACCTCTCAGTAACTCTCGGTAACTATCAATAACGCTCATGATGCCTTCTCGCAGGCTAATCTTTGGCATCCAGCCCAGTTCCGTCTTGATTTTTGTGCAGTCCGCAACGACATCCATGACCTCGTTCTTGCGCGTTATGCGCTTTGAGATAACGGGTTTACATGTGCCTGTGCAATCCTGAACGATGCCGCAGAGGTCCGATACGCTGACGGATTTCCCGCTCCCAACATTGTAGAGATTAAATCCGCTTTTTCCCACGGACAGCTTGATGGCGTCCACCACATCGGTTATGTAGACATAATCGCGTTTTGGTTCCAAGTCCATGAGTTCTATGCTTTCCGATTCAAACGCTTGGCGGACTATAGTAGGAATTATAAACCCCGCTCCTTGACCCGGCCCGTATAAGTTAAACAGCCTGAGAACCGATACCGGCACACCGAAGTTCTCGGAATAGAACCTGCACATATCCTCCGCCAGAAGCTTTGAATGATTATAAACCGAGTGGGGCGAAACGGGGTGGAGTTCGTTTATGGGCAGGTATTTTGGCGCGCCATATGTATATGTGCTTATATAGGTCATGGAAGCCCCGCTCTTGCGGCAGTATTCCAGTACATTCATAGTTCCCATAATATTTGTATGGTAATACTCAGCGGGAATCTTCCAGCTTTCCTCAACGGACGTGCGCGCCGCCAAATGAATTACATGGTCAACTTGGAGAGCGCTGAAATCATACGATGTCACATCTCCGTCAGCAATATCAAAGGGTACTATGTCAAATTCAGGGGAGTCCGCAACTAAACTGTGCCCCAGAAAACCATCACTGCCGGTCACCAACACACGCACTTTACTCACTGTGCGCACCGCCCAGAAAATCATACTTATCAAAATCTTCTATCGCACGTTCATAGTCGTCCGGCCTGCCGATATCAAGCCAATATCCATCGTGCGGGATGACTCTCACCTGCTTTGCCTGCCTGAGAAGCTCATACATCAAATCATCAAATCCAAACGCCGTGTTCTCCGGAATAAAATCCAAAACCGCCCTGTTTAGTGCATACACACCCATGCTCACTAAATATGAGTTTACAGGTTTTTCTTCAAACCCGGTCAGTATACCGCTCGCATCCGAGCTTAGTACGCCATAATCAACCTTATCTTCGCGGGAGCTTGCGGATATGGTGAATAGCCCGCCGTCTTTTGCATGATTGTCGAGAAAAGCTCCGTAGTCAAGATTTGAAAGCACATCTCCGTTCATTACCAAAAAGCATTCCGGAAGATCAGGTATCAGCTTGAGCGGCCCCATAGTGCTAAGCGGCTTGTTCTCAAGAGAGTAAGTTATATCTATACCCCATCGCTCGCCGTCCTGAAAAAACGCTTTTATTATATTAGCCTGATGATTGACCGCCATAGTCACTTTTTCATAGCCGGATGCAGCCAACTGGCGGATAACTATCTCTAATATGGGGTATTCCCCTATTGGCATGAGGGGTTTCGGCAATGACACAGTATAAGGCCGCAAGCGCGTACCCTTGCCGCCCGCAAGTATTACAGCTTGTTTACTCATTAGTCGTACTCCTAAATCCCCATAGTCCCTCTATACCCCGCACCATTGACATTACATCCATTCCTGCCGCTGAAATCACCGCACTGCCGTCGGTACGAGTGCCCTTTACTATCTCAAACGCTTCCTTTGCCCACAGTTCCGGGTCGTCAATCGGCAGAAAAGCGATACTGCCGCCGCAGTCCACGTCACTCGTAACCGTATCGGATATAAGGCAAGGTAAACCTGCGCACTGCGCTTCTATTGCAGATACAGGAAATCCTTCAAAAAAAGACGGCAAAATGAAAACATCAAGCGCTTGATAAAGTCTTGATATATCACCGTATGGCCCGATAAACTTAACATTATGCGGGATACTGACCGTATCCGGCAAATTGCCGCCTCCGGCGAACACACCAACGGCACGGGGCATATGCTCCAGTATCCTAAACATAAACTGATGATTCTTTTCCGGAGAGAAACGGGCAACGCTACCGATACATACCTAGTCATCCGCGATTCCGAGTTCTTTTCTGACTGAGCAGCGTGTTTCGGCATCAAAGCTGAATCTATTTATGTCAACGCCATTTCTGATGATATGCGCATCGCGTTTTCCGAACGCATTTTTCGCTGCGGGCTGCGAACCCGCAATAAAGGTGTTTGCCCACATCGGTATGCCTTGTTTGAGAATATCATTTCTTGCGCGTTTTAGCCTTGTGTTGGCGCTTTTCGCGCTGTGCGAATGGATGATCCGGACAGGTACGTTTCTGCGCTTTGCCTCTCGCATGTAAATAAATGCTGAATTGAGGAGATGTCCGTGTACTACTGTGTACCTATTATCGCTCAATAGATCGGATATTTCGCGTTTGAAGGAACGCCCGAATCCGGAACGTACATCTGATATCCTTAAAATTTTCCCACCACGCCGCTCTACTCTTTCAGACATCACTTCGTCAACATCCGAGTATACTGCAACGTCTTGGCAATACTCCGAATGCTCAATCAAGTTCATTATAATTGAGGCAACGCCGCTCGCGGGTATCAACGTATCAAGAACATGCAACACGTTTACCGTTGACATAAGTTATTTTCTCCAAATCATTTTCGCTCTCACCTGGAAACTATCTGGCACTAATAAGGATGCTTCCCTATTCGCCCAATCAGGATTTTTTGCCCTTTCCCAACATTCTCATCACACCAGAAAAAATAAATCCTTAAGTCGGAGTCCTTCCTAATCAACTTTGTATGCGGGGAACACTCAATGGTCACTTTTTCCCCCTCGTCGTTTAAAAACACAAACGATAGGTGTTTTGCATTTTTGTCGTCGGGCGTGCATTCAAGTAGTTTTGCCGTGAGAATTCTATACACTGTAGGCATATTTGACTTGTTTTCCCTATAAATGTCAAGCGCTTCGTCGTTTAGCACAGACAAATTCTTCACTATCTCGGCAGTATGAATGGAAAAATATGATATAGAGTTCAACCCGCTACCTATCTGGAGTGAAAACACAGTATCAACAAAACAACTCGGCATGAATTCCTCAAATTCGCCTTTATCAGCAATTTTTGACAGTATCTCCCTTCTCTTTGTTAAATACTGTCTTTTTGAAGAAGCATTGCGTCCATCCGGATAAAAGCAGATTTCAATATCCTCATCGAAATTGAGTCCTTCCATTACTTGGGGCTTTGTTAATGCTTGCGCAAGCATGTCTTTGTATTCCTTATCCTCACTATCGCGAGAACTGCCCCAAAGCCAATCCGCCAGGGATACTCCCTCTACTATCTCATGTAAAAACAAGCTGGCATTGTCGAAAGACAATCGTTCTCCCACATCTGACACATACAGGAAAACCTTGTCAATCGATAGGACACATTCGATTAAACTGACGCCATTTATATTGCTTTTATAACTGAAACTCTCTTCCACAAGTCTGTTATTCACTCTCATCGGGATAATAGCTCCCTCAAATCAGTTTGCTTTTGGTCAAAAAACCCTCTGGGCCAATGCGTCAACTCCCCGTTTTTCTTAAGAGTTATTGACTCAAGCGAAACTTTCTGTTTTTGGATTTCAAAAAAGTTTATTATCATCTTGTCTGTCTGGTTATCATTCTTTAGCTGAAGGCGCGCTCCATCTACAATATGTTCACTGTGCGTTTCAGCAATTATCTGCACGCCGCATTGAGACAGAATGGCCAGAAATCTGCCAACATTGCTTTGAGCCATCGGATGCAGATGCGCTTCAGGATTTTCAACTACTAATACTGATTCTGGATATGCTGAACACAAAAGCCCTGCTATTACTATCGGCATAGCATAAGTTATTCCAAATCCCGTTAAAGGAGGGATCACGCCGAAGTCAGTCACTGCGTTTTTTATCTTTGTATCCGT
>Ga0099364_10005531_pt1 | contig 18701 bp, 13 predicted proteins | sample TergutTh196P3_FD_73070 | JGI IMG/M metagenome (GOLD analysis project Ga0099364, IMG submission 73070) | Microcerotermes parvus P3 segment gut microbial communities from Pointe-Noire, Republic of the Congo - Th196 P3 | ecosystem: Host-associated > Arthropoda: Insects > Digestive system > Gut ...
CCAGACCAAGTTGCTTTAAGTTGTTTGTACACTGCATGCGCCGCGCGGCCTCACGGGCGGCCTGGACGGCAGGCAATAACAATGCGATCAAAATCCCGATGATCGCAATCACTACAAGCAGTTCGACGAGGGTAAAAGCTCGTATCTTGTCCTCCCCCATCTTGTCAAATTCTTTTTTCATCATTCTACCCTTTCATAATGAGGTGTTTGTTTGGAGTTGCGCATTAATAAGCGAATATTTCGATCAGAGCCGCGACGAATCCAACCGAACGCCGGGATGCTGTTGAACTGCGGATGGCAACCGTCGCCGAAATCAATCGGATCGTTTTTACCATGGTTTTTACGGAGTTTTGCGTATGCCGCGATGAACGCCGCCTGCTTTTCAGGATCAAGTTTGCCGGGCACGTGCTTCGGCTTCTTGTCAACAAAATCGAGTCGATGCAACAGTTCCTTAACGCCCGACGGCGAATATTGCACGCCGTAAGTGACTTCGATGTGATGCCGGATGGCGTTGCTGTCGAGATCAATGTTTTCGTCGAGATGCTGTGCAAGTTCCTCTTGTTGTTCGACGGTCAGCGAAGGTTCTTTGCCGTGATCGTTCAGAGTAAGCAATTCCTCAACGCCGCCTTGACGGTATTTTGCGAGCCAGTTGCGAACGGTCGCCGCGTCGATGAGCAAGACTTCGGCAACGCTCCAGCCCGAACTCAGCGAAACAATCGCCTTGATGCGATCGGCAAACCGCTTGTCGCGATGCGTTTCCTTGAGCTTTGCAATCTGCCTGGCTGTCAGTCGAAAATCGTTCATGGGAAGAATTCTTGCCTCCCGCGTGTGGTCGAAGTATAACTTATTTCAACAAACAAAACAACATGAATTGTAACATTTCAGCCGAATTTTTTAAATCAAATTAGGCAACTCCCAAAAATCCCCAATTACCGTATAGCCGCTATTTTTCGTTTTCTATCATGCGTAATTTGTGTAGATTTATGCAAAAATACAAATAAAAATTCGGCTGAAATGTTGCCATGAATTCTTAACCGGATGCGGTATAAAAACGACTTTTCTATCTCTGGCAGTTGAATAATAGATAAGACTTTTCCCGTTGGACGGCGTGAGTAATTTTGCTTTTTGAGTTGGCATTGCCGCCGCGTCAATGGGAAAAGTCTTATTGGACGTAATCGGCTTTGCCGCGATTGGGCTTACCCCCGCCCGAGTTTCGACTCTTCACTCACATGGATCACTTCCTTTTGTACAGATAGATTTTCGCCATGTTCTTCTTTTCCAGAGAAATCCTGAAACCGTCTTCCAACAATTCCTTACCGGAAAAAGTTCCAAGTTCTCCGCCGTCCATATCTTCAATGGAATACAACGAATCGGGTTCCAGTCCGAAGAGCGGGTAACGGATGACTTCGTAAGGCGAAGTTCCCCGGCGGAAAACCTGGATCATCCCTTCTTTCTCTTCAGGCAAATCAAACTGCCAGGCCATCCACTGCGAGTGTTCCAATGAATACTCGGAAAGGGGATAGTAATCACCGAGCCAATACTTTTGAATTCGTTCACGATCCGAGTAGTATTTACGAATCGTATCAAAGTCAAGGTCGTTTCTTCGCAAATCAAAAATTCCGTTGAAGTACGGACACATCACACTCCGGAGCCTGTAAGTATCGGCAGTGTTTTCACCGGTTCCATGCAAAGGAATCCAGAAATTGATGCCGTAATTGTGCGATTGACTCCCCACGGGATCAAGAATATAGTCCGTTCGCCACAAAGGGATGGAACGCCGCATTGTTTCCAAATCATTTCGTCTTCCGCCGCTGGCGCAGGAGTCGATCAGGAGACCCGGATTCCGTTCCAGAAGCGCGTCCCAGTAGGCAAGGTAGTTTGTGACATGCTTGATTTCCGAGATGCCCTGGCGGTCGGGTGCATCATTTTGCCTCCAGTACTCCAATGGGTCCATATTGAAATCCTGACGGTACCAGTCTATGCCTTCCCGTTTGATGACGGCGTCAAAATGATTGACGGCCCAATCGAGTACTTCAGGGTTTCCGAGATTCAGGAGTCCGCCTTTTTTACCACCGAGAACCCAGTCCGGATGTGTTTCCGTCAACCATGTTCCGGGATGCACACGTTCCGGCTCAAACCAGACGATCGTCTTCACGCCTTTCTCACGCGCGTAATCGCTGATCGGTCTGAGACCGCCTGGAAATCGTTGTTGGTCAACTTCCCACGTTCCGGTTTCCGGCCAATTGTTGGTATTTTTGATAATGTACCAACCGGCGTCCATCCACCAATAACCGATCCTGATGTTCTCTTCCTGATAGCGGTCGATAAAATGCTTCTGGGATGCGGAATCGGCGGTCACCATTTCGTTGTAGTAGTGCGAACTACAGCCAAAGGCCGCCATGTCGGGAAGTTTGCCGTCAAAACGCGGGACATTGTGTTCAAACATCCACCGTCTCCAGACATTCTGGCTGTCAAAATAATTGCTGCTCCAGAACTGAACGACTGCCAAAGGAGAGCGCACCTCCTCACCCGGCAAAAGCGTGAAATGCGTCAATTCCTGACCGGCGGTGACATGCAGACGATTGGCATCATCGCGTTGAAAAAGTGAAGACCATTGTCCCGGCCAGCCGAGGACAACAATCCATCCCTCGTTTTCGGAATCAATGTTGAAATAAGGCATATCACTGTTTGTGGAACGTCCACCGGCAGTTGCAATGCGTTTTTCCATGCCCGGTTTGAGCAAGGTTTTCAGAGGACGATAATCCTCGGGTGCACAAGGGCTGCCCACCGAATGGTGGAGAGCGAACTCCTTATAGGATAAACGCGAAAACACCGTGTCAATCGCCTGAATGTTCTCAAGGATCGGTGTGTTGGCATCACTTCCATTCCTGAAATACAGCGTCCACTCGACCGTTGGAAAGTCCAGATATTCCACGGAAACACAACGGACTTCCAATCCGGTTTTTGGATCGGTGTAGGTATTGACTCTTTCCAGCTTGCGCTCGTCAATTTGCCGGATTGTTTTCGTCTGTTTCCACGTATCGAGAAAACCGGACGAAAGTTTGCCGTCATAAACAAAGGAAAACGGAGGATCCATTGTCGGTACTTCGGTATCCTTTTGATTGAGAAACGGCATTTCGTCGAGATAAAGCAGGGTTCCATCCTGCATGAGAACCCGTGCATTGACCCAATCGGCCTGGTCACAGGTAATTCCGTCGCCTGTGCTCCCGGAAATGATACGAAACTCTCTGGCGTTGTTGAGATCGACCTGGATATTTTCTCCCTGTTGCCCACCGTGTTTGACGTCCGACTTGTATTTCAACCGACCTTCACATTCCACGGAAAAACAGACACTGCCGCGTCCTCCCGACGTGGTATGATTGTGATCGATGCCGATGACTGCAAGAAACGTCTTGGCCGGTCCGGGAAGACGGATGATCAACTCACTTTCCGCATGACAAAAGAGTCCTCTGGAATAGGTCGCATCACCAATACGGAGAGGGCCGCCCAGACCGTAATTCCTTCGCACAACCTCGTAATTTCTCACAATCTCGATTCCAGTGTCCGGATCAATCGCGAGAGGTGTGAGAACTTGATCGAATTTCGCGGAAACCCATTCCTTCTTCCTGATCATATCCGTCTGTGCCGGTTCCCTGGTGAAAACCGGGGGAACGAAAGCCAGGATGATCCCGGCGGCTAACATGACTCGTGTCAACATTGCAATCACTTTCTAATTCTGATGAATTCATAAATATTTACAGTTTCCAGTATTTGAAAAGGGCGGAATCCGGTCTCTTCGGCAGATCGACCGGCAGTCCGATTTCCATGAGTTCCTGTCCGGTTGCCCGGACTGTTTCACCGGAATTGTAATTCTTGATCCGATATGTTGTTTCCGGTTCAAGCCCCATGAGTTGGAATTGTCCCACGATGAAGCCGGCCTGGGGACGTTTGAACATTTGCACAATCCCTTCGCCCATTTCCGGATCATTGAACTGCCAGCCGATCCAATCGCGGTCATTGCGCGAATACGGAAGGAGAGGATAATAATCCGCATAGAGCAAGGGGGCAATCTCACGCCATTCGTCCATCCATTGTTTCAGTTTGGCGAAGTCGTATTGTTCACCGAAAACCCCCCGGTCATTTCCCAGATAAAGCAACGAATAATTACTTCGGTGATAGTATATGTCACTCTGGTCGGCGGGCCAGTTGACGCCGCCAAAATAGGGAAACCACTGAAATAACGTGTGGTGCATCGCTTGTTTGACGGTCAAATCCCCGTAGTTAAAGTCGGTGACATGGATCGGCAGGCTGCGCCGCAATGTTTCCAGGTCGTTTCGCCGTCCCCCGGAAGCGCAACTGTCAATAACAAGGCCGGGAGTCTTCGCGAGAAGCTCGTCCCAGAATTTCAGATAACCCTGGCAATATAGATTTTCAGTCATCCCCTGGCGGTCCGGCGCATCCGCGCTTCGCCAGAAACCCAGCGGAGCAATATTGAAGTCTTGTCGATACCAATCAATCCCTTCATCCCTCAACAAGGACAGGATACGTTTTGTGATCCAGTTTCTTGCATCATCATTTCCCAAATTGAGAAGCGACCCGCCAAGAATCCAGTCAGGATACTGAACAGCCAATTCACTTCCCGCCGTCACTCGTTCCGGCTCGAACCAGACCAGGACTTTCGCGCCTTTGTTGTGGATAGAATCGCTTGCCGGACGCAGCCCGTTCGGAAAACGTTCGGGATCAAATTTCCAGGTTCCGACATACGGCCACGCACGATGCTCTTGGCCGGGCACCTGACACGGATACCATCCCGCATCCAGCCAGTAGTAGTCAAAGGGAACGCCGTTGTCAAAAAAGCGGCCGGTAAACCGGATCAGGTCCTGTTCTGTATCGTTTTCATTCACGGCACTGAATATTTCGCCGCTGAAATTGGCATACACCGGAGGAATCGGTTTTCCATCAATTCCGGGAATATTATGGGTAAGATACCATCGGCGCCAAAGATTGACGAGGCGGTCTTGATCGTTGCCGCTGTAAAACATGCAGAAGATCAACGGCGTCCTGATTTCCTCTCCGGGCAAGAGAATGGTGTGAACCTGTTGCTGACCGGACCGGACATGAATTCCATTGTCCGCCTTGAATGCCGTTTCCCACTGGCCCTGCCAACTGACGACAAAAAAGAGTCCTTCATGGGGGCCTTGAATTCTGTAATAGGGAAACTCGACATTGGTAGGACGTCCGCCGGATGACGTCAGCGTGATTTCGTTCCTGTCTCCGAAACGGCATTCTTTGGGTTCGTAACTGTCCGGTGTGCAGTAGTCCCCCTTAAAGTGATGAAGGACATACTGGTTGTTCCGGCAGGAACGGTTTCGAAAAAACGTCGTGTCGATTGCTTGGAGATCGGAAATCACCGGCGTCGGGTTTGATCCGGTGTTCTTGAGCCAATAAGTCCATTCCACAGCGGGAAAGTCCGAATAAACAACGGCCGCACAACGAAGCTCCAATGATGATTGTTCGTCGGTGAACGAGATCGTGTGTTCCGTCTTGCCGTTTTCCAAGGGACGCGATGAAACAGTGCGTTTCCAGTTTTGGACGATTTGATGAAGCGTGCTATCGCCGTATTGGAACGAGCAAATGGGAACGGGGTTGTTGAGCAGATTGTCATTGATCCATAGCTCGGCAAGGTCATGATCCTCCCGGGGACCGCCCGTTTGGGATTTGCGTAATTCAAATGCCGGAAGGTCCAAAGCCGCAGGATGGTCTCCCTCGACAAGAAAAGCGGCGTCGGCCCAATCGGCCCAGTCGCAAGTGTAATCATCTCCTCCGTCCGTAACCGCCAACTCCAGAATGTCATATTCCCGGATCGAAATATCGACGATGTCCGCAGGCTCGCCGCCGCGTTTCACGCCGCTGCGCCACAAGAGGTGGTCGTCGCCATAGATTTTGAACCGAACCGAACCGCTGTTGGGAAATTTGCTGTCGATGCCGACTTCCGCCGTAAAACGGACGGCACCGTTTACGGCGATTTTCATATCGGAAAACGCGTGGGTACAGACACCTTCCGCGTACTCCCTGCCACCAATACGTATGGGCGTTCCGTTAAGATTCTGATTTCGCGTCACCTCGCCGACTGCCCCGTAACTCATTTTGGAAATGTCGAGGTTTCCCAACGGAACACGTTCTTCGGCCAACACGGTTGTTGTCAACACAAGAAAACAAATCAATGTCCATTTGTGCATTTTATCTCTTTCTATGTTTATTCATCTGTTGAATCCATGAATCGCAAGTCCAACGACTGATGGAAACCCGCAATCATCGGATGTGCGGGTCACGTCCATCACAGTGCTCTGCGTCCGGGAAACAATTCCGCCATGGAAAGGTCAACGGCCGCCCCGACGTCATACGATTCATTCACGGCTTTTTGATCCACTTTAAGCCGAAGTTGGGTTTTCGCCAGGTCGGAATATTTCGGGTCCACCGTTTCTTTAGTCTGTTGGGCAGCCTGTTCCTGCATCCTGCGCCGTTCGTTCAACGGAGTCGTTTCATCCGGCCGTTCCAGGCCGGGAGGAGTGACGATTTTTGAAATGGAGACGTAAAATTCCCCTTCGGGAACCCCTTCCCACTGGCCGTCGAGTTTGATGACAGCCACCCCTTTGGCATCCGTCTTGCCGCCAATCACAAAACGTAAATAACCGTCGGGCGGACGCACAAAGATCATCGCCCCTTCCAATGGCTTGCCATCCTGAATGACGGTGATTTTGCACGGATATAGCTTCGGCAAATCCGACGGTTTTTCTGGACCGTTGCACCCCAGGGCAAGAATGAGAACCCCGATGGAAATGAGCGGAAAACAACGTTTTATTTTCATAAATACCACCCTTGAAAAAACATGAAAACACTTCATCGCATTCAAAGACAGAGGGCAGGTCGGTTTTCGGAGCCGCCAGCCTGCCTCAATCGTTATGGAATCGACACACTTTCGCCGCCGCTGGGAGTTCCGAGTGCTCCCCAAATCCCATAGAGGCTGTTGCCGGAAGCTCCATCTTCCACACTGCGGAAGGCTGGGTCGAGGTTGGTTTGAATCGTATCCGAAATGAAATGCACCGAACCGTCTCCAAAGACGCCGTTGACGCCGCCCGTGTGATTGCTGCCGGCGGTCGGAATTCCCCATTCATTGTCGTGGGTGGTGGCGGAACAACTTGGCCCGTTTGGCGGAATCACGGTACAAAATCCCCCGTTCATCGGGCGCCCGTCTCCAAAGAAATGGCCTCTCCATACAACAGCGGCGTCGGCATTGATTTCTCCCGGCCTTGCTCCGTTCCTGGCTCTTGCCACGCAATCTCCCGGACCGTACAGGTAAAGCGACGTATGGGCATAAGTTCCCCCTTTGAGGCCAAGATAGCCGGGAGTCGTTTGGGGGGTAGTCACGGTTTCACTGGCCGCGATTGTATTACTGGAACCATCCGTCATGGAACCAAAGGTTTTGAATGACATCCTGAGAAACAATCCGCGGGTTTCTTTTTGATAAACCAGAACACTTGGGTTATTCATGGCGACGAGATCTGCATTGGAATGCCGGTTACTTCCCATGGCGTCTCCGCAACTGGTGATAATATTGGTCCGTGCCGCGCCAACGTTGCCGACACTCGCCTCAGTATAACCCTGGGTCCTGCCATTTCCATCCGAAGGGCACAGGAGCGCGGGAATCGGTTCCCGCATTTCCGGGCAGGCACACCCCTGAAACGGGGACAAAGCAAATCCCCCATGACCGCCCGCCGCTGTGGAAACATCGAAATTGACAAGAACGTCATACCGGGCGGACATTTCCATATAAGGAAAGAGCTTGACGTTGGCTCCCCAAAACGTATCCCGATCTTCCCAGGGTGAAGCCGATTTGACATAGTCGCGTGTCAGGGAGCTTTGCCCGGCAGGAAACGATTTACAGGCGTCGTGATAATTGTGAAGCCCGAGTCCCCATTGTTTCATGTTGTTGGAACACTGCATTCTGCGGGCTGCCTCACGGGCGGCCTGGACGGCAGGCAATAACAATGCGATCAAAATCCCGATGATCGCAATCACCACAAGCAGTTCGACGAGGGTAAAAGCTCGTATCTTGCCCCCCACCCCCCCATCTTATCAAATTCTTTTTTCATCATTCTACCCTTTCATAATGAGGTGTTGGAAAGTTCATGCTACGATATGTAATTCAAGCATAGTTTTGAAAACAAGCGAATTTTGCGCAAAATGATATGACATTGCGCAAGGATCAAAGGTTTTTTTCATTTCGGGCGTCTTGAAGCGGGATTCGCGGGATGACATTGCAGTTGACAACATGCCGGGGATAAAAACCGCTCAGGACGTCAACAACCGCCCGGGAGCCGCCGGTGCGTGAGGCGATCATGGCTTCTTCCGAATTGGCGGAGACATGGGGCGTCAGTAAAATATTATCGATTGTGAAATACGGATGGTTCGTCGAAAAACCGCTTTCACTGAACACATTGATCCCGGCAAACACGTCAATGGCCGCTCCCTGGATCACGCCGGTTTTCAAGGCTTCCACAAGGTCTTCCTCATGGACAAGTTCACCGCGTCCCGTGTTGATCAAAACGGACGCGGGCTTCATCATCCTCAATTGTTCCATCCGGATCATCTCCCGGTTCCCGGAAGTGAGAGGACATAACAGCGACAGGTAATCGGATTGGGAAAGAACGGTCTCAAAATCAACCGCTTCCACATTCCATTCATTCTTCTCTCCGGGAGTCAGCAAAGGGTCGTAAGCCAGGATTCTCATTCCAAACGCCATGGCCCGTTTTGCCACCGCTTTCCCGATGCGTCCGAAGCCGATGATTCCCAGAGTTTGAACGGCCAGCCGGTGCATTCCCGCAACAGACGACGGCTTTTCCCCCGCTCTCATGCAAGCCTCAAAATATTTCAAACGCCGCGCGGAAGCGAGGATCAGTGCCAGAGTATGGTCTGCAACCTCTTCCGTCGAAAAATCGGGAAGATTTGCAACAACGATTCCGCAACGTGTTGCCTCGTCCACATCAATTTTGTCGGTCCCTGTTCCCAAACGGGAAATCACCCGCAGGTGCTGGAGTTCCCTGATGACGTTACCATGCAGATAAGCGGAAACGATCATGACGGCATCCGCGTTTTTTGCGGCGGACAGGATTTCATCATCCGTTGCGCCTTCCAATTCCACAACATCGGCGTTGAGGAACGCAAGGATTTCCCTTTCCGCATCCAACATCGGAAATGTGACGGCATTCAGTCTGGCAACGATCGGTTTTTTGGACATGGTGTCGTTCATCCCTTTCGGTATCTGAGCATTTCCCCCGGTGCCGGCACAATGGGGGTCGTTGACTTCGGCAAAGATTTCGCTTCCTGGAGGAATGCTGCCGGGTCGCCGCACCCGCCTTCGCCCACATGTTCAAGAAACATCCAAAAGTGACACGCAATGAGGATTTTCGGTTTCAAAACTTCGGCAAGCCGGCACATTTCACGGGCATTCATATTGCCGAATTGTCCGTTGATGGGGGCAATCATCACGTCAATATTCGTTTGGAGCGATTCGGAAATTTTTTCCGGGGCAAAAGCCGTGTCGCCGGCATGATAAATTTTGATCCCTCCCGTTTCGACAAGCAATCCGACAGCATCCGGTGCCAGATCGCCATGGTCGGCATAAACGGCACGGACTTGAAGACCGGGCAACTCATGCGTGTCACCGATTCCCAGAACGCGGTAATGGTCGCTCACGATGCCGGTTTGCCGGTAAACGGCCTCGCAGTCGGGCGAACCGATGAACAATGTTTTGTCGTTTTTCGCAACGACGGGGAGAATATCCACATCCAAATGATCGACGTGCGAATGGGTGGAAAGATAAACATCGGCATTCAAATCTTCCGGCTGGACAACTGCCGGAATCATTCGCTTGAAGCCGAACAATCGTTCTGCGGCATCCGAAAGATACAAGTCGATCGCAAGGAGTTTTCCTTCGTCGATCTTCAGCAGAAACCCCGCCTGCCCCAAAAAGAACAAGAGCAGCTCGTTTTGGCTTGCGGTTTCATTGATGATTTTTTCAGTCAGCTTCATGGCCGTTGCGATTTTATAATGGTTCCAGTTGCCTGCGTATCGCTTCGATTGCATTTTTTGTGTGAGTCCACATGCTGACAACATCCGAGGCCGCCCAAAAAGCGCGCATCCCCTGGTCTTTCCAAAAGCGCACTTTTACCGGATCACCACACGCAATTCCCGGCAATACGCCGTAACGCTGACATGCGGCAATGACGCGGCGGACTTCTGCGAGATAATCCGGGTGATCGAATTGTCCCGGGATTCCAAGTCCGAGCGTCAAATCATCGTTTCCGATAACCGCAATATCGATCCCGGAAACCGAAAGGATTTCATCCAGGTTTTCCAATGCCTCTTTCGTTTCAATTTGTATTCCAATCACGAAATCATCATTGAAGAAATCCAGCTGTTTCCGCATGTCCGGCTGCCAGCCCAGATACTTTCCCGCAGGGCAGGTGCTTGCGCCGAAACCTTTGACGCCTCTTGGCGGGAACTTTGCCAGCCGGATGATTTCCTCGACATCCTGCCGCGTTCTGATCCGAGGGACATAAAGACCGTCGGGAGCCTGGTCCATTACCCGGTTGATTTCCGCATACGAAAGCTCCGCCGCCCTGACCATGCAGGGAATATCCAACGCTCGGGCAAGCCGGATATGTTCCCGAATCGTCTCGCTGTTGAGTGCCGTATGCTCACGGTCAAGAAGAACGACGTCAAAACCGGTCGCGTGATACATTTCAATGACGGCTCCGGAACGGCTATCCATCACGCAACCGTGCATAAGAATGTCACGGTTGCGCACCCTTTGCTTGAGTTTTCCGGTACAACCTTTCATGTGTGTTTCCTCCGTTTCCAAATTTCCAAGCCCCGGGATTACAAGCCGGGGACATATCCCTTTCCGAGTCTCAATCCGGTTTCATGAAACCCTTCACTGAACGACATCCAGGACGTCGTGCCGCCATCGACGATGATCGTCTGCCCGATGATATATCTGGCCTCGTCGGAAGCAAGGAAAACCACAACGTTGGCGATGTCCAGCGGTACGCCGGCAAAACCGCACGGGATCAATGGTGCAAGTCCTGTCATGTCGTCGGAACCGGCGGCTTTGAAATGATTTTCCACCGGAACGGCACCCGGTGCCACGGCGTTGACCCTGATGCCGCGTGGGGCAAGCTCAACGGCCAGTTCCCGGGTATGGGCAATGATTGCTCCCTTGGTTCCCGCATAAACGGAATGCCCTTTACAGGCACGAAAGCCATGCACCGATGAAAGGTTGATCACGGTACCACAGCCTTGTTTCAGCATGGCCGGAAGAGCCGTTTGAAGCGCGAAAAACTGGGCACGCACGTTGATGCCATAAACGGTATCAAATTGTTCCGGCGTCACGTCTTCAAATTCAAGGGTCATGGTCGCACCGGCATTATTGACCAGGACATCAATTCCTTCGAGATATTCGATGGCGTCGTTCGTGAGTTTTTTTACCTGATGGACGTCGGTAAAATCGGCCTGAAATGCCTTCGCCCGGCCGCCAAATTCAAGAATTTCCCGAACTGCCGACTCGGCACCGACAGTGCTATGCGCGTAATGAAGAGCAACAATAGCCCCGCGTCTGGCAAATTCCAGCGCAATCTCGCGTCCCAGTCCCGTCCCGGAACCGGTAACCAATACTTTTTTATCTTTCATTTTTCTCTCCAAATCTGAGGGGATGTTTTTTAGTCAATGGAAATTTCCATTTCCCAATGGATTTTTGATTTTCCGGGAACGACGCTGCGCTGTCCGTGTTGCTTTGCAACGTCCGGCCGGTCGTAACAAACAGAGCAGGGTTCGACAATGATATTGTATAAACCGTCCCACCCGTCCTCATTCATCAGGATTCCGAGAAAAGGTACCGTTTCCGTTGAAAAGGATATTTGCATCTTTTGTTGATCGGGATATTCCAAACGGCACCAACCCTGTTTCAACGCATGGGTGAAGTAGTATTTTTCAAATCCCCTGACACTTTTGTGACGTGCGATATCAGCGCGGTATGTTTCCCCGTTTGCATCTTTAAGGAACGGCCATTGATGAATATCACCAAATTTCAATCCGGAATTCGACAAGATCGTTATCATTTCCCTACAGTCGTCAGGAACGCACACTTTCGTTCCTTCCACGAGATTGATCATAAGGTGTCCCGCCCAAAGATATTCAAAATCAAACGGCGACAAGTTGGTCAGGACGTATTCGAACCGAAGTGAGGCGTTTTCCATCAAGGTGATCCGCTTTTCCAAAAGATAGGGAAAACGAATCCCATGAACGGACATTTTCAGGGAATATTCATCGGCAAACAGGACATCCCAGGGAAGCGGCCAGACTTCACCATGATCGGCCAGTTCGATTCCCTGCCAGGGATCATGCTCACAGGCACAGGCGTCAATCGTGGGAAACATGTCATCAAAGCCGCTGCATTCCCCATCGACATAAACGCCGGCAAACGGCTGGTCGCGGTAGGTGAGGTTTGGGCGTTGTACGAGGAATTCAAAACCGGTTCGCTTGCTGACAAGCGAAGCCATCTTTCCGCCCGGATCGGGCAAAAATTCCGCGCGGAGGGAATCGTTTTCGAGAGTCATGCTCGGCTTGTTTTTGTATTTGGCAGCTGTCATATACTTAAACTCTTATTTTCGGGAATAACGTTCGTGGTATGCCAATATGATCATTCATTTCATTGATCGTACTTGCCTTTTTCTCTTTTGCAAGACAAAATTGCGCATAATCTTACGATATTGCGCAAAGTTGTTTATTGACAATCAAGGTATGGATACAATGATAGCATTCCCATTGTAAATATGATATTCTGGAAGTTGATTTCGTCAATACGGCAAGATTGACCAACTGAGATATGATCACAAAGCTATAATTTTCCGCAAAAAATAACCGGGTTGTTTTCACGGGCATTCCCGCATGTCAAAAATCCTTACAAGAGTTCCCAGGGTTATTGTTCTTCTTTCGACCGCGTTCAAGGTCTACCGGGACAGCCTCAAGGGAATTATCCACTACGCGCACCTTCATGGCCCTTGGGAATTTCATATCCTTGAAGGACGTGAAGCGGAGCAATCCACGCTGGACTTGAAAACATGGAATGCCGACGGGTTAATCGCGTGCGTGTTCAACGACGACTATTGCAAAACGGTTTTGCAAGCAGAAATTCCTTGCATTATCCTTGATCCCTGGGACCATCGTCAGGTGTTATTTCCTCTGGATCAATACAATATTATCCTGTGTGATTCCCATGCCGTCGGGAAAGCGGCGGCGGATTTTTTCCTTCGGCAAAAATTCAAGCATTACGGATATGTCTCTGAGGCCAAAAATGCCCAGTGGTCCCGGGAGCGGGGAAAAGGGTTTGCGTCGCAAATCCAGGCTGCGGGATTTCAGTGTCACATCTACGAAAACCATTCGCGCCGTGAGCAAAACGATTGGGGGCTGGAACAAAAACAGTTGAAACAATGGCTCCTTGGCCTCCCCAAACCTATTGCACTTTTGGCCGCGATGGATGTTCGGGGACGCCAGGTCATCGAAGTCTGTCGTTCCGCCAGTCTCTCCGTCCCTTACGAAATTGCCGTACTGGGAGTTGACAATGACGAATTGCTCTGCGAATCGACCAATCCCCCCTTGTCCAGCATGTTGATGACTATGGAAGAGGCCTGCTTCGAAGGAGCCGCTCTCCTGGACCGCCTGATGAGAAAAAAAGACATTTCCACTCCGACATTGATTCATTACGGCCCGAAGGAAGCCGTCGTCCGGCGTTCAACCAATCCAAAAATCATTGCCGACAAACTGGTCATTCAAGCGTTGGAATTCATCGAAGTCAACGCCTGTGTGCCTATCAACGTTTCCGACGTCGTGAAGTTTCTGGGAATTTCCCGGCGTTCTGCGGAAATGCGGTTCCATAAAGAGTTGCGTCACACCATCCTTGATGAAATTCACCGGATGCGGCTGGAAAAAGTCGTCACATTCCTGAAGCAAACGAACCTGTCGATTGCTGAAATATCAAGGATAGCAGGCTATAATAACGAAAATTACCTCGCTTGCGTTTTTCGAAAACACATGCACATGTCCATGACCGATTTTCGCAACCTGCAATCGGAATCCTGACCACACCGTGTCGAGAGAGACTCCGAACGCAAGTTCAGTGTTAGAATGTGTCCTGAACCAGGATTTTTTACAAGAAACAGCAGCCGGGAACGCAGAGAGGTCACGAAGTGGCCGAACGAAGTGACCGGAGAGGGCGGTTTTCACCCCAAAGCCGGTCACCCCGCTACGCTCCGTTTCCGGTTGCTGTTTGAGTGAAAGACGCATTCTTAGTGACCCGTAGTCTCAGGGAAAACCCTGTCGATGGAAGATTGAAACCTTAAAATTACGATGACATTTGGGAGGCACATCACGATGGATTACGTCGTATTACTTGGAATTGCGTTGGTGGTTCTTGCCGGACTGGGCACGGGAACCGGGATATGGCCCATGAAACTGATGAAACGTTTTCAGTTCGAGCATTACTGGTTTATCGCCATGCTCACGGGGTTGGTCGTCCTTCCCTGGGCGATTGTTCTCACCAGGATTCCCCATCCGTTTGCCGCTTATGCTCAAGTGGGTTGGGAACCGATTCTCAAAGCGAATCTTTTCGCACTCGGCTGGGGAGTCGCCAACGTACTCTACGGCCTGTGCGTCATCCGAATCGGAGCGGCCCTGACGGGAGCCATCCTGACCGGCCTGGGAATCATCGCGGGAACAACCCTCCCGATGGTCATGAAAGGAACCGGACTTTTTGCCAACGCCCCCGACCTGACATCGACCAGTGGTCTTGTCTTGCTGGCGGGACTTGCCGTCATGTTGCTCGGCGTCCTGTTCTCTTCACTCGCGGGCTTCGGCAGAGCGAAAGCATTGTCAGCTTCAGCATCCGGCTCGTCATCCCCGTCACTCTCACAAGGACAACAGGGAAGCTTTGCTGTTGGACTCCTGATGGCGGTGATTGCCGGTCTGACATCGGCGGGAATCTCTCTCAGTTTTGTTTACGGACAAGCACCGATCGTGGAAGCCATGAAGTCGCAAGGCGCGGATACCATGTCGGCGAATGTGGCGGTCTGGGCTGTGGCACTCATGGGCGGAGCTGCCGTGAACATCATTTTTCCCGTCTGGATCATGACCAAAAAGAAAAACTGGAATGTCCTGCTCAAGAATCCGGGTGAAGCCCTCTTCGCGACCGTGGCCGGCATACAATTCATCATTGCCATCTCGCTCATGGGACGCGGAATGTTGTTTCTGGGTGCCTTTGGAGCTTCCGTGGGATTTGCCATTCAGCAGATCATGCAAATCATGGGAAACCAGGCGGTCGGTTTTCTTTCCGGCGAATGGAAAAACGTTTACGGGAATCCAAGACGCTTGATGTATCTGGCACTTGCCATCCTGGCCGTTGCCGTAACGATCATTGCTTCCAGTAACGCTCTTGTTCGTTAAGAGGCCAGAGTCAAGCAATTCAACTTCAGTCGGCACAAGCCGGATGAGCAACTTGCGAAAGAATACCAAGAAATAAAAAAAGGCACACCACAGGGATGTGCCGAGGATGCTTGAAAGCATGGCCTCGCGCAACGAAAGTCACTTACTAAGATTTGACGTAGCAATCGCTGCTCGGATATACGTAATATATTCTATCAGAAAATGATTTGCCGGTCAATACAAAAATTGTTGATTTTTCAATTAATTAATACTTGATTCTTTCAGTTGTGTTTGTGTCATTGAGTTATAATGGGTGATTCCTATGAATTATTAATATTTATCAAGCAGGTTTGAATAATGGCATATTATCTCGGTCTTGACCTCGGCGTCCAATCGATTGGCTGGGCGATGATTCCGGTTGAAGGGGAACACAGTCCGGCCATGCGGCTTGGCGTTCGCTGTTTCGACAGCGGCACAGGAACGGAATCGGAAATCGAACAGGGAAAAGATGAGTCCCGGAATCTGAAACGACGTGCCGCTCGCAGTGTCCGGCGCAATCAATGGCGACGCAAACGACGAACGCTCAAATTGTTCAATCTGCTGCGCAACCACGGTCTGTTGCCCATGGGCCAGGGAATCCAAGACACCCCCATCGACCGCCAGGAATTGATCAACGAACTCGACAAGGAACTTGCCGGCAAGTTGTCTCTTCATGATGACCGTGTCTCCGCACACCTCTTGCCGTACAAACTCCGGGCAATGGCACTTGATGAACAACTGGAGCCATTCGCACTGGGACGCATTTTCTTGCATTTGTCCCAACGTCGCGGGTTTTTGAGCAATAAAAAAGCACCGTCCAAAGAAGGGGAAGATGAAAAAGGACTGAAAAAAGACATTTCCGATTTGAGCAAAGAGATCAAGGAAAAAGGTTTTCGCACGCTGGGCGAATATTTTGCGTCGCTTGACCCGGAAGAAAAGCGAATCCGACAACGCTGGACCGGGCGCGACATGTTTCGCGATGAGCTCAAAGCCATTTGTGACAGCCAAGACAAGTATTACCATGATTTGCTGAATAAAAAGGTGGTCGTTGACAGTTGGAAAGACAACCCGAATGCTTGGAAAAACAACATCAGCAAAATGAAACGCAAGAAGTTATTGTCGAACGAACATGTTCATACACAGGAAATGACGCTGCGGGAAGCTTTGGAACACGCCCTGTTTTTTCAAAGACCGCTCAAGTCGCAGAAGCATTTGATCGGCAAATGCCAGTTGGAACGGGGGAAACGCCGTGCGCAACTCGCTTCGCTTGAAGCTCAGCAGTTTCGCTACTGGCAGAAAATTCTTGATCTTCAGTACAGGAACATGGGCGGCTTCATGGTTCCGCTTTCGCCAGAACAACAAAACTTGCTTGCAGAGGAATTGGAGAATAATGCGAAACTGACTTATGCCCAAATGCGGACAATACTTGGCTTCAAACAACCCCGTCAAAGCAAGGAAGAAAAAGAAGAATACAAAATGGCAGGGATCAAGTACAAGCCTCCCCTTGCTTTCAATTTTGAAGTCGATGAAGATGACAGTGACAAAGGATTGAAGGGCAACACGACTTCATCACGCATTGCGGCAATCATTCCCGACCGTTGGAACGTTATGCCGGATAAGGAAAAGGAACTGCTCGTCAGTGAAATTTTGCAATTCGAACACGAAGACGCCCTGGCCAGACGGCTCGAAAAGGTGTTCCAGTTCGATTCCAACACGGCCAGTCAACTGGCGGCGGTGCAACTGGAACGAGATTATGCCTCGCTGTCCCAACAGGCGATTCGGAAGATTTTGCCGTTGATGATCGAAAAGCGAATTCCTTTTGCCACGGCGAGGAAAGAGATTTACGGCGAGCAATTTGATGAGGATCACAAGGAACCACTAGATTTCCTACCACCACTTCTCAAGTCCAAGGAAGACCCGCGAAATCCAGTTGTAACTCGCGCTTTGACTGAACTTCGCAAAGTGGTCAATGCACTCATTCGGAAATACGGCAAGCCGGAAACAATTCGTGTTGAGTTGGCAAGGGACATGAAAAAAGGACGCCAAGTGCGCGAAGAAATTACGAAGGTACAAAATGAAAACGAAAAAGAACGAAAACTCGCACATGATTTCCTCAAAGAAAGCAGATTTGAAACATCGGAAACCAATATCCTGAAGTATCGTTTATGGATCGAATGCAATAGAATCTGCCCTTATTCAGGCAGACCAATTTCTGCACGCCAACTTTTTGGGGAATCACCAGTATTTCAAATTGAACATATAAGACCCTTCAGCAAAACTCTCGATGATTCTTATGCCAACAAAACTCTTTGCTATTATGAACACAATCAAATCAAAGGAAATCGAATACCATCTCAAGCGTTTACTGACCCTCAAACATGGCATGAAATCATCACACGGGTAAAACAATTTCAAGGAAAATTTGATGAAGAAAAACTGGAACGTTTCCAGGAAAAAACGATTCCCGACGATCAAATGCCTGCACGACTTTTGGTTGATACAGGGCATATATCTAAATCGGCAACGGAATATCTGGGATTACTTTTCGGTAAAGAACAGAAAAGTAAAATTCAAGTTCTGTCCGGCGGCGTGACAAGCTGGCTTCGTCAGCTTTGGGGACTCAACGGTAAAGGTATTTACGGAAAAAATGTCATTCCAGAATTACCAGAGAATACGGAAAAACCGTGGAAAAAACGTCCACGAAAAAGTAGAACAGACCATCGACACCACGCAGTAGATGCTTTTGTTATTGCTCTTTGCGAACCAAGATACGTTCAATTGTTGGCTATGGCTGCAGAGAAAGCTTCTAACGAAGTTTATGCAGAAGCCCCACCTGATGACTCACTTGAAACTTTAGGACAAAAGATTTATGAGCGAGGATTAAATGACAAGTTTGTGAAATATTATTTCCAAGACCGGCCATTTGATTGGCGTCAAGTTCGAACGATTGTTGAAAATATTAATGTTTCTTTCCGTGCCAATCGCAAAGTCAGCGGCGGGTTTCATAAGGAGACAAATTATAGCAAGCCGCAGATCGTCATGGAAGATGAAAGGCGACACATCCGTAAACTGCTAGGATCAATGACGCTAGAGGAAATAGATAGAATTGTTGATGATGCTGTTCG
>Ga0099364_10005532_pt1 | contig 18701 bp, 16 predicted proteins | sample TergutTh196P3_FD_73070 | JGI IMG/M metagenome (GOLD analysis project Ga0099364, IMG submission 73070) | Microcerotermes parvus P3 segment gut microbial communities from Pointe-Noire, Republic of the Congo - Th196 P3 | ecosystem: Host-associated > Arthropoda: Insects > Digestive system > Gut ...
CAAAAGATTTTATTGCAAACGAAGGTTATGACGAGAAATATGGTGCAAGACCTTTAAGACGGCAAATCCAAAAACATATTGAAGACCCACTATCAGAAGAAATGTTATTAGGTAATCTTTACGCTAATTCCCAAGTAAGAGTTAGATTTAATGCCGATAAAAAAGAAATATATTTCACCATTTCAGAAGCAAAAAATAGAAATAAAACTAAAAAACACATAACAAAAGAAATAGCAGAAGTAAGCGAAAATTAAAAATTAATTTTCAAGCATTTTACGTTTTTTTTACAAAAAAACCTTATTTTTGTATTCTATTATGTTGAAAATATATTATTAAATAGATAGGAAATATATGACCATTGATGTTATTATTACTATAGCGGGATTGGTAATTGGTTTTGTTGTGTCTTTTTTGCTCACAAATAGAGTGCTAAAAAATAAAGAAATAGAAGCAGAAAATCGTGCAAATACTATTGTAACTGATGCAGAAAAATTAAAATCAGACGCAGAAAAAATTGTGTCCGATGCAGAAAAATTAAAAAAAGAAAGATTAGCAGCAATGAATCACGAAATCTCTAAAAAGAAAGCAGAATATGATTCAGAACTACAATCTAAAAAAGCAAAAGTTCAAAATATTGAAAAGCAAATTAAACAAAAAGAAGAACAAATTGTCCAAAAAGAAAATGCCGTTAATCAAAAATTAGAAAAAATTGCTAAAACAGAAAAGCAGATAGAAGAAAAAAAAGAACAAATATCTGCTATGATGAAAGGACAATCTCAAAAATTAGAAAAAATTGCTTCTATGACTCGTGAAGAAGCAAAAAAATTACTTCTTGAAAATGTAAAGCATGAAATTAAAATAGATGCCATCAAACTGCTTAATAGAGCATTAGAAGAAGTTAAAAATAGAGCAACCCAAGAAGCACAAAGCATTGTTCTATCTGCTATTCAACGTTCTGCTACTGATATTTGTGTAGAAAATACTGTCACTGTCGTTAATTTAGAAAGCGATGAAATGAAAGGACGTATTATCGGCAGAGAAGGTAGAAATATTAGGACTTTCGAATCTGCAACAGGCATAGATTTAATTGTAGATGATACACCTGAAGCTGTTGTTGTTTCGGGCTACGACCCTTTTAGGCGCGAAGTCGCTAAAAGAGCATTACTGAAACTTACTAATGACGGACGTATCCATCCTGCAAGAATAGAAGAAGTTGTTGCTAAAGCACAAAAAGAATTAGATGATGAAATCGCTAAAGTTGGTGCGGAAGCAACATTACAATTAGGTATTCACAATATGAATACTGAATTAGAACGAGCAGTAGGAAGAATGAAATATAGAAGCAGTTTCGGACAAAACTTGCTTAGCCATTCAATAGAAGTTTCCTACATTGCAGGAATTATTGCTTCAGAAATAGGACTTGAACCTAATATAGCAAAACGTGCCGCACTACTACACGACATCGGAAAATGTGTAGATAGAGAAATAGAAGGTCCACACGCAAAACTCGGAGCCGATATAGCAAAAAAATATAAAGAAAATCAAATTATTATCAATGCTATTGAAGCACACCACGATGATGTAGAACACGAAAGTCCATACGCTACTATCGTCCAAATTGCCGATGGTATTAGTGGTGCAAGACCCGGTGCAAGAAAAGAATCCATCGAAAACTATATGAAACGATTAGAAAAATTAGAAGAAATTTCTACAAGTTTCGAAGGAGTTAGTAAATGTTTTGTTATCCAAGCAGGACGCGAAATCAGAGTTATCGTTGAACCCGAAAAAGTTGACGACATTCAATCAGCATTTATATCTAACGAAATTGCTAAAAAAATAGAAACCGAAATGGAATATCCAGGACAAATTAAAGTCACCGTTATCCGCGAAAAACGAAATGTTGCTATTGCTAAATAAAAAAAAGATTTAACACGGGGGCTTGTCCCCCGTGCTAAATAAGATATGCTGTCAAACACGGCATAACAGATAAACTTTAGAGTTTGTTCATTCTACTCAAAAAAGTTAAATGTTAAAGTAAAATATACATAATCCGAAGGATCATTTTCATTAGTATAAGTTACTTTTAACTTGTTTAATCCAGGACCAGCCATAAAACCTTCACCTGACCACATTTGAATATAACTATCTGTAGCAGGATAGGTCTTTCCCTCAGGTAGAAAGCTTCCTGAAAATCCTGGCTCCCATACACCAGTTAGTCCGAAAAAATTAGACATATTTGTTGGTGCAATGCAAACTAATATACAATGTATAATTATATGTAAAGGTTCGGCTTGAACTCTTTCTATTGATACATTATAATTTATAGTATTATTAGTTTTGTTACGAACAGAATAACTACATTTTAGGGAGTTTTCAGTTTCAGTTTCAGATTTTATATAATCTGCATAGTGTCCTGCAACACTATCTTTTAACTCCTCCACTATAAAACTTTTTGACTCTAAACCCGTAGATTTAGGTGGATCTGGATGAGTTACGGGATCTTTACACGAATTAAAATTAATAATCAATCCCACTATCAAAACATAAAAAAACGATGTCTTTTTCATAATTTACTATATTATAATTTTATTAAAAACATTTTCAAAATACAAAAATACGTTTTTTTTATATAAACCATTTAAGAATTACAAAAATAAGTTTTTTTTTTAATTCAGTATGACAGAAGCAAAAAACCTGTCATACCGAACTTATTTCAGCATCTGCTTATTATTTACTTAATACGCATCAAAACCTGCACCATATATTGCAGGAAGCCGAAATTTGTGGCTGCTCGTTGCTTCAAAATACTGGCGAACACCTAATGATATGCCAAACTTTTTAGTGTATAAATTATATGGAATATCTACTCTAATAATGTGGTCAGGATTATCTGATTTTGTGAAATGTCCTCTAATCCCAATTCCAAGCGATGAGTAAAATCTTGATTCTAAAAAAGCATTATATGTTCGCTGATTCCAAATAGAACCAATATCATAAAAAATACAGCCCGAAAATTGCATCATAGATATAATAAAATCAGGGAAATAACGAATCTCTAAATTAGAAATAAATCTATTGTCGCCGCCGATTTCTCGCATTGCATAACCTCTAATACCTCGCACATCATCTAAAATAAGTTGTCTATAACGAGGATAATTCCATGCTGCTTGTTCTAAAATGCGAACAGCAAAAATTAGTTTATTACTAATCTTATAATATCCTAATCCTAAGAATTCTTGATATGTGTATTTAGCAAAATCTGAAAAGAAACTACTCGACGTTGATAATTGAGCAAATAAATATAATCTCGGCGAATAATAAGATTTTTCTAATTGCGCCCCCACATAAAACATACCTTTTTCGCCTTCTTTATTAGTAGGAAATATAGCACCTAATACTATATTTCCCCAGCCACCTGTAGCAAGCGTCTCATCTGCGGGAGCATTTACATTTCTGATAGAATAAAAAGATTGTGCAATAGAAGAAAAACCAAGTAAAAACTTGCTTTGATTATCATAAGCACGCTCAAATATATTTGCTGTGCGGGTCGCTTGTTGCAATTCTAATAAAGCAGATAAATAAACCTTATCATAAGAATCCCAACTTGCGGCATACCATAATTGCAGTTTTTCTTCTTTACTTCTAATAAAATTTAATGTATCAAGAAAATGAATTAGTTCAGGACTATTAGCAGAATCAATTACAGCACCGTTTATCAACAAACTTTTTCTATTTATAAAGTAATCTTTACCAAAAGTATTAGAAGCATAAATACCATAGGAAGTATTTGTATTTAGTGTTCGGAAGGGTTTTTCTAATTTTATTTCTTGTCCTTCGTTTAAATATGTTTTATAAATAGCCCCGAATAAGTTCATTTCAGAACGGAATAGACGTTTTTTATCTATTTCTATACGTCCTTCGTAGCCCGTAGTATCATCGCTGAAAATATAAGTCGCATCTATGTTAAACATTATTCCATGCCCAAGCAAATTATAATCTTTTAGTCGTCCCCCTAAATAATATTCACCTCCCGATGCACCTATTATTATGCCTGGATATAATGACCATCTATCTTTAGTAACAACATAAACGTCATATAATCCATCTCCAAGCGAGTCAATTTCTATTTCTACTTTGGTAAATAAATCTAATTTTCTTAAATTTCTTTCGGTTTCAAGGAACAAATCTTCTAATAATTCATCACCATTATGAAATAGCAATTCATCTTTTATAATATATTCTTTGGTTACTGCGTGAAGAGAATTAAGGAAAGAAGAAGCAAAAAAATAATCTTTATCATCTTTTTCAAAAACTTTATGCCGTTCAATAAATATATTTTTAATAACATCTGCTGCATTCAAATTGCACACAAATACTATATTTAATACTATTAACAATTTTTTATTTAACATTGTTTTACATAAAATTAGTTAAATATAATGTTTTTTTTGAGAATAAGGATATAACTTATTTTATAAAATTTGTCATTCCGTGCTTGACAAGGTATCTCCTAATTATTATTAAAAAACGTATTTTGCAGTTTTTAAATGTTAATTATGGAAAATACTTATAAATCTGCAGGAGTAGATATTGATGCAGGCGAAAATATGGTCAAGCAAATTATTCCACTCATCAAATCAACTCATAATAAAAATGTTCTTACCGATATTGGATTGTTTGGGGGCTTCTATGATGCTAATTTTGGCATACCTAATCCTGTTTTAGTTGCATCTACAGATGGTGTTGGAACTAAACTTAAAATTGCTTTTCTTACTAACAAACATAATACAGTTGGGGCTTGTTTAGTTAATCATTGTGTAAATGATATTCTTTGTTGTGGTGCTAAACCGCTGTTCTTTTTAGATTATTTTGCTACGGGGAAGTTAGTTCCGAGTGTTGCTGTGGATGTTATTAGTGGATTTGTGAATGCTTGTAAAGAAAATAATTGTGCTTTAATTGGTGGCGAAACAGCCGAAATGCCTTCTATTTATAATGAAAATGAATATGATATATCAGGCACAATAGTAGGAGTCGCAAGTAAAGAAAATATATTAAATGGAACTAAAATTGAACCAAATAATATACTAATCGGCTTGGAATCATCAGGGCTTCATACTAATGGTTATTCTCTTGTTCGTCATATTTTATTTCCAAAATACGATGTATCGCAGTATATTGCTGAACTTGGAACTACTATCGGCGAAGCACTTTTAACAGTGCATAAATCTTATTTAAACGAAGTATATCCTTTGATTGATAATAAATTATTAACAGGTATATCACATATTACGGGGGGCGGAATTATTGGTAATACATCGCGTATTGTGCCTAAAAATTTATCTATAGATGTTGAATGGGATAGTTGGAATATGCCGCCAGTATTTGATTTTATTAAGCGAGAAGGTAATGTAAATGATATTGAAATGCGTAGAACATTTAATTTAGGAATAGGTATGATTTTAATTGCTAATGAAAAAAATGTTAGTAAAGTATTAGAACAAACAAAAATACATCATCCAAAAATAATAGGAAAAATTATAAAGTAAATAATACCAAATGAAAAGTGTTACAATTTTAGGTTCTACGGGGTCAATAGGACGGCAAACATTAGATATAATAGCAAATCATCCCGATTTGTATAAAGTAGATGTTCTTACAACAAATTCTAATATCACACTTCTTGAGGAGCAATGCAAAAAGTTTAAGCCGAATGCTGTTATAATTGCTGATAATGATGCTTTAATTAGGTTCAAAGAAGGCAAAAAATATAAAGGTGATATTCTTTCTGCTGATGCTTTAAATACTATAAATTATGATGCAAATACCGATATAGTTGTATCTGCTTTGGTTGGAATAGCAGGATTATTGCCGACTATACAAGCAATAAAATCAGGTAAAAGGATTTTGTTAGCAAATAAAGAAGTATTAGTCGTGGCAGGCAAATATATAATGAATTTAGCAAAAGAAAATAAAGCAGATATTATTCCGATAGATAGCGAACATAGTGCAATATATCAGTGTTTAATCGGTGAAAAACAAAAAAATATAAATAAGATAATTTTAACTGCGTCAGGTGGTCCGTTCTTTAATTTAAGTAGCCAAGAATTAGAACAGGTGCGGCTTTCGGATGCACTTAATCATCCTACATGGTATATGGGGAAAAAGGTAACAATAGATTCGGCTACGATGATGAATAAGGGTTTTGAAGTGATAGAAGCAAAATGGCTATTTGATATTGATACAAGCAAAATTGATATCGTAATACACCCGCAATCTATTATACATTCAATGGTGGAGTTTATTGATGGCTCGGTTAAGGCACAATTATCTAATCCTGATATGAGATTTCCTATATCGTTTGCACTTGCTTGTGGCGAGCGAAATGCTAATAATTATGAAAAAATTGATTTTAATAAATTGAAAAAATTAGATTTTTATTCGCTTCCTGATAATAAGTTTCGGTGTTTAGATTTAGCATATAATTGCGTCAATAAAGGCGGGAATGCCTGTGCTATACTAAATGCAGCAAATGAGATAGCAGTAAAAGAATTCATTAAAGAAAAAATACAATTCACGCAAATTCCTATCTATATTGCCGATGCCTTAAATAATATCGCATATATAGATAGCCCAACTATAGACGAATTGCTGGAAACAGACGCAAAAACACGTCAATATATTAGCAATTTAATATCTTAACTTATAAAATTGTGCTGCAATAGAATTAGGAGATGCTGAACTAAATTCAGCATGACAATAACGAAATATCTGTCATGCAAAAAAATAACGTGTCATGCTGAACTTGTTTCAGCATCTCCAACAGATATGCAATTATACCGCAAGGGGGCAAGCCCCCTTGTTAAAATAACGATTATTTAACACGGGGGCTTGCCCCCGTGATGCTTTTTTAATTTATGAATTGCTTTTTTAATTATATAATTGCTTATCCAATTTATAAATAAGATAAGCAATTTATAAACAAAATTGACATTTTGTCAATCGGAAAACCAATTATATAATCGGAAAAGCAATTATATAATTGAAAAACCGATTTATATAATTGGTTTTTGGCTAATAAAACGCAATTTCCAATTATATAATTGGAAAAGCAATTATATAATTGGTTTTCCGATTATATAATTGGTTTTTTGGTTGATAAATCGCTTAAACAACAGATAAATTGGGAGTTCTCTAAATAAATTGCTAAAACGTTACTAATAATTGGAAAATGAGTTGTGACAAAATGTCCACTTTTGCAAAACAGAATAATGAGATGCTGAAATGAATTCAGCATGACAGACGGCGAACCGCCGCGGGTAAATTGCATTTGCTTTTTGCAAATGCTCTAAATAGTAAGATTTATAAAATTAGGAGATGCTGAAACGAGTTCAGCATGACAATAACGAAAATAGGGTCATGCTGAACTTGTTTCAGTATCTACATAAAATTTGGAAAATAGAAGTAAAAAGTTTATTTTTGTAATGCATATTATTAATAATGGAGAAATAATGCAAAGTTTTCTTAGTAAAACCATCTCAATAATCCTTACTGTAATAGTTTTAACAGGATTATCTAACCTCACAGCGTATTCCCAAACAGCAAATGGAATAGCAAAAACTGACGGAACATTTTTAGTTCCCGAGCAAATCATTTCCAGCCATATACAACAAACAACTACTCCTAATGTGTCTGCAACCGATATTCGTATAGAAAAATCAGGCGAAGGACATAATTTAGTATTTGTAATTAATGGCGAAAAAAATGAAGTAGAACTCACAGAAGAAGGAGATATTTTATATCTGCCGACTCCTGAAGTTAAAGGTAATGAGGTTACTTTTAGTGGCGGAATAATAGTTTGGAACTATGCCACATTTTATTCAATGATAAACCAATAGTTAATAACACTATTTAACTATCATTGTTTAATACATTTAGCAGAACTAATAAGGTTCTGCTTTTTTTTATATTTATATTTGCTATATTGTAACAAAATTACAGCAAAAAATACCAAATATGAAAAAAAATATCTTAATAGTTACGCTGCTTTTATATACTAATGTTATTTATGCAAATAATAATGTTAATATAGCATTAGGAATTCCTATAAAAGAAAATGATACAAACTATTTTCATATAGAACGTTCTCAATATGTGTTATCTTATAATAAAGAACTTAATGTTGCTAATTGGGTGTCTTATTATTTGTGTTCAGCGGATTTTGGTAATGTTAAAAGGTATAAAGGCAATTTTATTACGGATACAACATTGCCGTTAGATTATTATAGAGTTAAGCACTCTGATTACACTAATTCGGGCTATGATAGAGGACATTTAGTTAGGTCAGAGGAACGAACTAAAACTGATACTGATAATGTTGCTACTTTCATTTTAACTAATATAATTCCACAAACTCCCGATTTAAATAGAAAAATATGGTTGCAATTTGAAAATTATTGCAAAAACTTATGTGTAAAAGAAAAGAAACATTTGTTTATTAATACAGGTGGTGCATATTATAATTCTAAAATTAAAGAAAAAATAGGGATTCCTGATAGTTGCTGGAAAATTGTAATTATACTTGATAGCCATCAAACAATTAATGATATAGATTCTAATACACAATCTATTGCAGTAATGATGCCGAATACAAGCAATCTTACAGGAAAACAATGGACTGAATACATTACAACAATTAATAATGTAGAAACTGTAACGGGCTACAATTTTTTTAATAAAATAGGCAATAAATACCAACAATATATAGAAAATAAATTATATGCAATTCCTGAAAATAATACTAAAAAAGGTTCAAAATGAGCAAAAAAATATGTATATTTGTAATATTTTTAAAACATAACAATTTAATTTATGAAATTAGAAACAGGAAGTAATGCTTCTATTATCGGATATAAGGGAATGTTCCCAAAAATACATTCTTCGGTTTTTTTATGCGAAGGAGTTAGGATTATTGGTGATGTAGAAATCGGTGAAGATAGTTCTATTTGGTATAATACCGTAATTAGAGGCGATGTTAATTATATTCGTATCGGAAAACGAGTAAATATACAAGATTGCTCTATGATACACGTTACACACGATACTTGTCCTACAATATTGGAAGATGATGTTTCAATAGGACATTTAGTTGCACTACACGGCTGCACTATTAAAAGCGGTGCATTGATTGGAATTGGTGCTAAGGTGCTTGATTATGCTATTGTGGGCGAGCAATCTTTAATTGCTGCAGGTAGTGTTGTTAAAGAAGGATTTATTGTTCCTCCGAGGGTATTAGTTGCTGGAATACCAGGTAAAATTATTCGCGAATTAACTGAAGAAGATATTAAACGTGTTAATGCAACTACGCCAAACTATTTGAACTATGTTGCCCAATATAGAAAAGATATTGAAAAAGCAATTAATTCTACATCAAATTAGGGGATGCCGAAACAAGTTCATTATGACAAGGTTTTAAATAATATCTAAAAAATTATTATTTTTGTATATTAAAAAAAATAAAAGGAACTAATTAATGGAAATCACTTTAAACCATTTTTTAATAGTAAGTGCTATTTTGTTTGCATTGGGAATATTTGCTATAATAACACGCAAGAACGCTATTATGGTCCTTATAGGATTAGAATTAGTGTTGAATTCTGCTAATATTAATTTTATTGCTTTTTCTCGGTTTGGCGGATTAAATTTTGAAGGACATATTGCTGCAATTTTTGTAATTGTTTTAGCGGCAGCAGAAGTTGCTGTAGCACTTGCAATAATTCTAAACATTTATCAAAACTATCGGCATATTAGAGCAGATGAGATTAGTGAATTAATGAAATAATTAAATATATGCAAAAAATAATAGTTACAGCAATTTTATTTGTTTTTGGTGCTAATTTATTAGCACAACCTACACAGCCATTCGGCGGAGGATTAGGAACAGAAACAGAACCATATGAAATATATAATGTATGGCATTTAGAAGAACTCAATGATTCTATAATGAGTTCTGAACCATATCCTTCCGATAATTGGAGCAAAGGTAAATACTTTGTTTTAATGGATGATATTTTATATAGTTTAACAGCACCTATCGGATTTAGCACTATTTCGGGACCAGTGCCATTACGCACGCAATTATATCCTTTTCAGGGCGATTTTGATGGACAAGGTTTTATAATTAATTTAGCGATTAATAACTATATTGATGAAATATATGGAATACAACCCGAATGTGGTCTGTTTTCTATGACATCCAATGCGAAAATTAGCAATCTTATTCTTGATGGCTACATATATGATGATGGTTTTCATCCATATACTTATGAAAGAACAGGTAGTATTGTTGGTTGGGCAAGAGACACTTTTGAAATCTATAATTGCACAAGTTATGTGGATATTATAATGGCTAGTTTAAAGATAGGAGCCATAGGTGGTATAGTTGGAGATTGTTATTATGCTACGGGAAAGATTGAAAATTGTATAAATTATGGAAATTTAAGTGCAGGACGTATAGGAGGGATTGTTTGTCATTTAGCATCAGTATCAGGTCCCTATGAAATTTCAAATTGTATAAATTATGGAACATTGAATGGTTCTAATGGAGTAGGCGGTATAGTAGCGTCTGCAGAAGGGACAGGGGCAACAATAATAGATTGTATAAATTGTGGCGAAATAATAGATCAAACATGGACAGGAGGAATAGCAGGTTCTACTTATCCCGCACACATACTTAATTGCATTAATATTGGTAAAATTAGTAAAACTATTGATGAAAGGGATCATTATACGACAGGAGGAATAGTAGGGTCCATAGCCAGAGCGTCTATAATAAGTAAATGTATGAATATCGGCGATGTAGTAGGTATTAATAATACTGGAGGAATAGTAGGTGGATCTGGTTCTGATAATTGGGGCGGACCGCCGTCAATAATAGAATGTATAAACTATGGATACGTTAAAGGAATAAATAATATCGGTGGTATTTTGGGAGATAGTAGCCAAAATGATTCTTTAACCATAGAAGGATGTGTGAACACAGGCGTAATAGAAGGTTATGACAATGTTGGCAGTATTGTAGGTAATGAGTAGTTTTTTATAAAAAAAATAAAACAATCCGCCTATCACATATTTTACTGCAGCATCACTCTGATTTTATGTTTTTTTGCGGAAATTTTACTATTTTTGCAGTTATGTTAATGGATTCAGATAAAGTTGCTATTATTAATAAAGATGGGAAGGAAATATCCTATCATATGCTCCTACAGAAAATATATATCGTATCTAACGTCTTTAATGATGTAAAAGAAAATGATAGAGTCCTTGTGTTCTCTGAGCCCCGAATAAGTTATGCTTATATTGCGTTTGCTATTTGGATGAAGAAAGCAACATATACTTCCTTCTTTTTGTATTATGATACCCCCGATATGTGGACGTGGGCGATAAATGACTTAAAGCCGCGTGTTATATGTGTATCGGAGAAGAGATACCCATTATTAAAGCAAGCACTCGAAAAAACTGATATTAAGCCAAAAATTGTCCTGCTTAACGAGTTAGAAAAGATACCTATCAATAATGATACGCCTATAGCAAATCTGCAACTGGATACCAGTAAAATTGCCTTCAGACCCTATACAGCAGGCATAACTACCAATCATAAAGTCCCTGAACTCACCTTATCTAATGTTAAGCATGTTTGCGATGAATTAACTAAAACGGGCTTCTATAAGCCCGATGATAAGGTGCTATGCTATTTGCCTGTGTTTAATAACTGGGTGTTCTTATCTACTATGATATTCCCGCTGCTTGTCGGCTGCACTTGTGTTATTTCCCCTGATGATGTCCCTAATGTTGTTAAGAATATTGCAAAGCATAAAATCTCGGTCGTTATTGCTGTTAAGAGGATATATACTGAATTATTGCAACTATTAGAGCAAAATAAGGTCTATAAACGTAATTCGCTCAAGGAAAAACTAATTAGTAAGATAAATAGCAAAAAACTTTCTAAAATTGCGTATAGGCGTGTCCATAACCTGCTCGGCAATAGTATTAGATATTTTTTGACTGTCGGTGCTAAAATTGATGAGGAATTGTATGAACCCTTGCTTAATATCGGTTTTGAAGTGTTTGAAGGATATGGGATGGCTGAAACGTCTTCTTTAATGACTTATCCTGCTTCTAAACGCTTGCGTCCTGAATGTGTTGGCGAATTGCTAAATGATTTGCAGTATAAGATAATAAATAACGAACTTGTTATTAAAGGTGCGTCTGTGGCAAAAAATTATTACAACAGGGGTGAATTAAATAAGGTTACGTTTAATAATGGTTGGTTTTTTACAAATGATGTCGTGGAGGTTTGTGATGACGGGATGTTAGAATATAAGGGGCGTGTCGGCGATGAAGTAGTGTTAAAAACAGGTAGAGTGGTGGTTTTAGCAGAATTGGAGCGTAAATTAGATAGGATGCAAGAATACATCCGTGAGTGCGGTGTTTATTACGATGATGACATATTTAAGTGTATCGTTGTGCCATCGCAAAAAATGGTGGACACTTTCGGCACAGAAGATAACTATTTGATACTTCACAGCATATTGCGTTGGAAAGTAGTTGAGCATTATAATCACGGGGTGCAACCTTATAAGCGAATAAATAACGTGGTTGTGACCGAGAAAAGGTTGCCACGTTCCACATCAGGCAAGATAAAAAGGTATATGCTTAAGGAATATGAGGAGAGGTTTGATAATCTTGCGTTTTCACCGAAAGCACTTTGGAAGTCGCAAAATTAACTCAATTACTCTAAAAAAAAGGCGAAACGCGTAAAATTAACGCGAAACGCGTAAAATTAACGCGAAACGCATTAAATTAACGCGAAACGCGTCAAATTAACGCGAAACGCGTAAAATTAACGCGAAACGCGTAAAATTAACGCGAAACGCGTAAAAACGTTACTAATTTCCTATAAAATGTTACTAATTGAGAAAAAAAGTTTATTTTTGTAATGGATTGATGAGGAAACAAAAACCTTCCACATTTATAAATTAATACTTTAACAGCATGGCTTCGGTTATGCTGTTTTTATTATAAAAAGTGTATTTTTGTAATGACAATTGACAATGCAATTAAATTGTATTTTAAATTCTCCCTTTAACAGCATGGCTTCGGTTATGCTGTTTTTTATTTATAAAAAAGTTACTAATTTAGCAAAAAGTGGGGAAAAAGAGTTATATTTGTAATAAAAATAAGATGATAATATGAATCAAATAATAGTTAAAGTATTAAATCCAAAAGTAGAGAGATTGTTGTTAGAGTTAGAATCATTAGAGTTAATTGCAATTAAAGACCCATCAAAAGGGTTGTTGTTAAATAAATTGGAAAATAACTCATCACCTATACCTTCGCTTTCCGATATTGTAGAAGAGGTTAAAATAGTAAGAACAGAGATGTATATAGCAGATTATAAGTCACTAATTCAATAATCCTATCCTTTCCTTCCTTATATAGAACTTGTTTCAGCATCTCATAATTGTTAAATATATTGCATATTCATCACGGGGGCAAGTCCCCGTGTTAAATAATTGTCTTTTTAACAAGGGGGCTTGCCCCCTTGTGGCATAATTGCATAAAATATGGAGATGCTGAAATAAGTTCAGCAGAACAGATAAATAAATATCAAGCACGACATACCGATTTTATTTAACAATGCTAAACATTTCGTATTTTTGTATTACTTTTTAATTACAACTGATAATGTTAAATAAATATCTCGGACATCTTAAAAAATTACTACAAATAGCAGTTCCTATAGTTATCGTAGAAGCAGGACATCAATTAACTCACGTAATAGATACAATAATGGTCGGACAATTAGGTGCAATAAATATTGCTGCATCATCATTAGCACATTATTTATATATGATACCACTTCTTTTTTGTCTCGGCTCTACTATTGCAGTTACAACGCTCACAGGCAATGCTAACGGAAGCGGAAATCTGCCCGAATGCAAACGATTATTCAGCAATGCTATCTTCGTGCAATTCATAAATGGCACTATTTTAACTGCATTAACTTTTGCTTTGGGGTATATAATTCCTATAATTGATGCTGATATAGAAAAAACAGCATTAGCACATAATTATTATAATTATCTTGCTTTTTCATCGCTATTTGTCATTATATTATTTACTTTCAAAGGATATATAGATGCTTTTGGTTATACTATTTATGGTATGATTGCTATATTATTAGGGAATGTAGTTAATATATTTTTGAATTGGCTGTTAATTTATGGGAATTGGGGCTTGCCTGCGTTAGGATTAGAAGGAGCAGGTATAGCAACGTTAATTTCTCGCATATTTACGCTTTTATTTATAATAACTATAGTAATAAGTATAAAAAAGACACGAAGATTGCTCATAATACCTAAATTATCACATTTAAGAAAAAGCAAAATAAAAGATTTCTTTAAATATGGATTACATATCGGTACACAATCAAGCGTAGAAATAGCAGCATTTACCTTAATAGTTGTCTTTGCAGGTTGGCTTGGAGTAGCACAAGCAGCAGCATATCAAATATGTATTAACATAGCAGGACTATGCTTTCTATCTACATTTGGAATAGGTGCAGCCGCTACTATCTTAATTAGCAACTACAAAGGCGCAGGCAACATACAAGGAATAAAAGAAGCAAGTATAACAATTTTCACTCTTTCATTGCTATTTACTTTAATATGCACAATAATTTTAATTGTCGGCAGAGATGTATTTACTTCACTATTCGTAAACGAGCAAGATGTCATAATATTAGCATCGTCATTACTATTTATACTCGCCCTATTCCAAATACCAGACGGCTTAAACGTAACAATATCAGGGATATTACGCGGCTTACTTGATACAAAAATTCCGATGATAATTAACTCAATATCATTTTGGGTAATAATGATACCTATTGCTTATTTATTAGGATTTGTATTTGATATAGGCGTAGCAGGAATAATGTATGGCGTAGTAGCAGGCATACTAATATGTGCTATTTCAATTATCATCCGCGCAATATACACCCTCAAGCGAGTCATCCGTAGCGATAAAAAATACCTGTATTAAGTTGTTTTGTTGTTGTGCCGAACATTATGCAGTTTTTCCTTTAACACAGGGATTTATCCTGTGTTAAAGGAAAACATTAATTAAGAGATGCCGAATCAAGCACGGCAGGACATTGCATAAATTATATAAAACATTTCCTTACTTCATTAACTTTTCTAACTCGTCCATATAGCGGTTCATTTTTGTTATAGTTTGTTTTATTGGTTCGGGTGAAGACATATCTACACCTGCTTTTCTTAAAACATTTATAGGAGTATCTGAACTACCTGCACGCAAAAATGAAATATATCTATCTATTGCGGGCTTACCTTCTTTTGTAATACCTTCAGCGAGTGCTTGTGCTGCTGCAAAGCCCGTAGAATATTGATATACATAAAAATTATATTGTGTTAAATGATGAACCCTTGCCCAAGATAGACCTTCTTCAGTATCAGTTTCCATTGCATCACCCCAATAAAATTGGTATCTTTCACCAAATAGTTTAGATAATTCATCAGCAGAAAGATATTCACCTTTTTCTGCTTTTTCGTGTATCATTTTTTCAAATTCTGCAAATCTTGTTTGGCGGAAGAATGTTGCCTGTGCATTCACTAAAAACTTTTCTAATAAGGATGCTTTTTCTTTATCCGATTTAGCATTCTTAATTAAATACTCTAATAGCAATGCTTCATTAGTAGTAGAGGCAACTTCGGCTACAAAAATAGAATAATCATAGTAATGAAAAGGTTGTGTTTGTTCAGTAAAATACGAGTGCATATTGTGTCCCACCTCGTGTGCGAGAACAAAAACATCGTCCAATGTTCCTCCCCAATTAAGCAATATCCAAGGATGCACACCATATACTCCTGCATTGGAATAAGCACCACTTCTTTTATTTTTTGTTTCATAAACATCAATCCATCTGTTATTAATAGACAAATCAAATGCTTTAATATACTCTTCGCCGAGTGGTCGCAATGCTTCGCGAACCATATTTACACCTTCTTCATAAGTATAAGTTTTTGGTTCTTCTTCAAACAAAGTAATATATGTATCGTAAGGACGAATTTTATCTAATTTTAGTGCTTTTCGTTTAATTTCGCCCCATCTATGTAATGTATTAACATTATCTTGAGCGGTTTTTACTAAATTTTCAAAAACCGATACAGGAATGTTATTTTCATACACTGCTGATTCTAATGCAGAAGGGAATTTACGGATTTTTGCTAATGCAACCCTGCTTGCAACTCTGCCATTAAATAGTGCCTCAAAGGTGTTTATATTTTTTTGATAACCTTCATAAATACCTTTATACACATTGCGTCTGTAATCTCTGTCAGGATGATACAACGCAGAACGATACCTGCCGTGAGATACTTTTATCATATCGCCATCAGGTCCTGTTATTGATGGAAGTTGAAGTTCGGCATCATTCAATATACCATATACTTTATTAGGTATAGAAATTATAGGTCCCATATTAGCAATTGCCTCTTCTGCTTCGGCTGATAAAGTATGCGGCTTCATCCTAAACCGCTCTTGCAAGAAGAAAGCGTAAGTTTTCAAACCATTTTCTTCATCAATAAATTGCCCTATTTTGCTGAAATCTACAGCAAGCAATTCAGGTGAATAAAATGATGTTCCTGCTTCTATATCTGAACCGAGTTTGCTAACTCTTGTTCGCAGGATTTGATTTTTACCTATAGAAACATCTTGGTCTGCCAATAAACTTGCATACATATACAATTTCATAAAGCCCTTCCAAAGTTCTTGGTAGTCGTCTGTTGCGGTGAGCAAATTCTTTGCTGATGCAACTACTTTGCCTTTGTGTTTAGCATATTGGTTTATAGATTGCGATACAACTGCAAAGTCCTTTTCAAAATCTGCTTCTGATTTATATAAGTCAGCAAGGTTCCACTTATATTTATCATTGATTTTGTCTCTTGTTGGCACGTCTTGTGCTACAATAGTTCCTGTTGTCATTACGAATACTAATAATAGTAAAGTTTTTGAAACAATATTTTTCATTTTTCTTTTTAAAATAAATAAAATACAAAAATACGGTTTTTTTAGAAAAAATGTATTTTTGCAATACTATGATTAGAATTAATGATTTAACTTTTTCCTATAATAAAAAATAATCCTATTTTTTCAAACATTATATAAAGTCTTTTAAATATTTACAATATATTTTCTTATATTTATATTTTTTTATGAGTAATTTATGCCAAAAACTAAATTAAAAGTTACTGCAGATTTGTCATTAATCAAATCCGAGTTAAGAAAAGATGAAAGTTTTCTCAGGATATACGTCTTTAGTCTGTCTACCAATAATAGTGCTACTTGGACTGGTCCCTTGCTATTAGAAATAATAAAAAAACATTTTAATATTTCTTATAGCAGGACTTATATTTACAAGTTATATAAAGTCTTTTAAATATTTACAATATATTTTCTTATATTTGTATTTTTTTATGAGTAATTTATGCCAAAAACTAAATTAAAAGTTACTGCAAATTTGTCATTAATCAAATCCGAGTTAAGAAAAGATGAAAGTTTTCTTAGGATATACGTCTTTAGTCTGTCTATCAATAATAGTTCCACTTGGACTGGTCCATTACTATTAGAAATATTAAAAAAATAAAATTTGGAAATTAGAAATAAAAAGTTTATTTTTGTATTTCTGTTTTTGCAATTTGCATTCAAACAGAAAATATATGAACCAACGGTTCTAAAAATTGTTCTTTAATATAAAAAATAAAAAAGCATTATATCTTGTTTTAGAAAATCTCGAAAATTTCAAAAACGATCAAGGACCCAATGCCACACCCCTCGCGTGTGGGTTTACTTTATTTGATCGTTAGGTATTCGAGAACCTCTAAAACAAATGAAATTATAAGCACACGCTTCTTTAATTTTAAACTAAATAAAACTAATAACTATTGTTAACATTTCATAAAATGCTGACAATTTAATAATGTAATTTTTTTCATAAATCAATATAATATAAAATGAAATTAAAAAAAAGTAATCATCTTATTGGACACGACAATAAGATTCAAAAAAGAGCAATAGTTGATAATGGCTCACAAAGTAAGGATGTGCAATGTCTTTCCCTTACGAAAAAATTAAAATTTGTAGTAGCATATTTTGCTATTATGGTGTGGTTCACATCGTGTATGTCGGAAAACTCTGATGTTGTAGTAATTCCTGATGTGGCGGATAGTTTGGGTATCCCCATAGAATATTATATACCTCCTGATATTCTAAATAAATTGTCGAACTATATACCGATTCACAGAGGAAGTAAGCCGCCTAATATTGAAGGCATATTTTTAGTAATTCCGTGTATTACTGTTTATTGTTCCGATGGATACTATTTACCCGGACAACAAGTAGCCAATTATGCTTATTTGTTTGAATATGAAAACGGTTCTCTTAGTACTGTTTATCGATATATATGTTGTATAAGTTACCTAATTAGTTTACACTTTTTTTTTAATTTTGATTATTAACAAATTAAATATAAATAGTAAATAAATTATGGCAACAAGCAATAAAAGAATTATTTCTAATTCTTTAGCAAAAAAGATGTTATTTTGCATTGAAGAATACGAGGC
>Ga0099364_10005533_pt1 | contig 18700 bp, 19 predicted proteins | sample TergutTh196P3_FD_73070 | JGI IMG/M metagenome (GOLD analysis project Ga0099364, IMG submission 73070) | Microcerotermes parvus P3 segment gut microbial communities from Pointe-Noire, Republic of the Congo - Th196 P3 | ecosystem: Host-associated > Arthropoda: Insects > Digestive system > Gut ...
CAACGCACAAGCGCAACTTCGGTTACTAACTGTCCACAAGCTAAAGACTGACGACTACAGACAAAAAGCTCTCTCTCTCTCTCTCTCTCTCTCTCTCTCTCTCTCTCTCTCTCTCTCTGCAAATATCATGCCAAATTCGTAAAAAACTATCAAAAAGTTTGCATTATTGCAAAAACTTTTGTGATTTTTCTTGCAAATCTCTCCGTTTCCTTGCATTGCAATGGTTTCGGGCTCGGCTGATATTTTAGATACTAACTGCATGTATCTTTCCTTCTAATATTATTTTATGAACTGATCTAATAAAATTTTGCCACAAAAGTAGATGTAAGATGTTACGTTTGTGTTACGGATGTGTTAAGGTTTTGTTAATATTTCCCTGCAACCTGTACCTCAACCCCACCGTAATATTTCACCCATAATATTCCCTTCTGTCTACAAAACAATAACGGCGCAAAAGTAGAAATATTTTTTTAGAATGCAAAAAAATGTTAAAAAAATTTTTTTTTTACAACTGTTTTTTCACACTGCTTTATAAACCTTTCCCGGTAGACTTTGCACAAAACCCGACAATTCAAGGTTTAGCAACATAGCTGAAACTTTGCTGACGGGCATTTGAGCGGCAAGATATAAATTATCAATCGTACATTCGTCGTTTTCCCTTAGTAAACGTAACAAATTTTCTTCTTCTTCCGAAATGTCAGGAAATAATTCTTGTTGAGCTTGCGATACATGTTTTTCTGGCTCTTTGTCCCATCCCATTATGTACTCAATGTCGTCGACCGACTGCAACAGATGCGCTTTATTTGTCTTTATCAACCAATTACATCCGGAAGAAAAACTGTCAGTAAGACGACCGGGGTATGCAAAAACATCGCGATTGTAAGAATTTGCTATCTCGGCTGTTATCAACGCTCCGCCGCGTATGTTAGATTCTACAACGATAGTCAGGTCTGACAACCCCGCTATTAGACGATTACGTCTAACGAAATTGTTTTTCTCAATTGTGCTGTCGCTTAAAAATTCGGTCAATAACGCCCCATTATCGATTATTTCGCGTGCCGTTGCTTTATGCGCCGCAGGATAAAGCTGCGACAATCCGTGTCCTAAAACGCCTATTGTCTGCAAATCGTTGCGTAGAGCCGCCTTGTGGGCGCAAATATCAATACCGTAAGCTAATCCGCTAACTATAACCGGTTTATGTTCTCGCTTGTAAAGTTCGTCTACTAATTTGTTACACAGGTCTTTACCATACGATGTTGCCTGACGCGTTCCAACAACGCTAACTATTTTTGGATTTTCAAAATCTACATCACCCTTGTAATAAAAGATAACCGGCGCATCTGGACAGGCTTTCAGACGTTTCGGAAAATCATCGTCCAAGTAAAAAGAATGGTTAATATTGTGCTTTACAATGAAATCCACCTCTTTTTGAGCTTTCGCCAGCACATCGCTTTTAGTAATTGATTCAGCCAGCGTTTCGCCAACGTTTGGTATTTTCAACAGCGCAGATTTTTTTTCTGCAAAAACTGCTTCCGCGCTTCCGCAATATGAAATCAATTTTTTTGCTAATACATCGCCAATGCCTGTTATTAGCCCAACACCTATTTTAAATTTTAAATCGTCCAACTTTTTTTTTGATTTTTTATTTTCCACAAAATTACAAAAAAAAAACAAAATAATAAAAAAAAATGTTTGTTAAGTAAAAAAACATTACTTTTGTAAATTATTTTTTTATCAAAATTTTTTAAATCAAAAACAAAAAGATATGACACAAGGATTTTTTACTGTTGCTCAGGTCAACGCTATGATAAAAAATGGCGACAAGTTGCTATTGGCTGGCGATGCGCCTCTGTTATCTCAGCTGTCGAAGGGTAATTGGATTGGCGGCTCATGCAGCCGATTCGTGGAGAAAGGTAAAACTTTGGCAACTACCCGCGAAAAAATATTTGTACACAATATCACAAATATTGCCGCAAATATTAAGATTAGCATTTACGACGCTAAAAACATTAGCAACATCTACGACGACGCGTATGACAATGGTTTTTCAGTTTTGATTATGCCTTTCTTTTCAGATGTTTGGAGCGAATATGGCGTCAACTGTTCAAACTACTCGAATTTTGCGAATCGTGCGGTTTGCGGTTGGGTAGCCGTTACCCCACTTTATTCGGACTATGAAAAAAATGATGAATCGCTTGTTTTTTCAGGCGAAAGCGGTCAATCATACACAAATGCAGCGATAGTTATGCACATCGGACTTTCAGCCAATAATTATGCAGAAATACACGTGTTCACTCCGTTTAAGCCGTCAGATGAGGATGTTATCACTTTTGAAGAAAACGGACAACAGTTTGAGTTCGCATATATTAATGGTGTTAAGCAAAGTTTCAGAGAATATCTCATAAGCCGCAATATCGACCGTTCAGTCGACGCCGGCGCAGGTTCGCGAAAATGTTTAGCCGGAGACTACGCAGGATTTATAATGAACGTTGCTATAGCCCACGAATCTGAAGCAGACGCTGAAAAATACGTCTCTTTTGCCGCGCCAATTTACAAAGATGTACCGTACAGAATAGCAAATATGGACAGTATGTCTTATGAAGAAGAAAAGAAGTATTTTGACGACAGAGTAGTATGTTCATTTACTTGCATAACAAATTCAGGACATCCGGAAATTTTTAACAAAAATTTAACGCAAATGAACGGTCCGTTCACATACGGCGAAATAGCCTATTTCTTACTAAATCATGCCACTGTATATGTGACGGTTGGACAGTTATCATAAATTTGAAAGTTGATTAATATTCAGGATATATCAGATCAAACTTTGCTTCGCGTCATTACGGAAGGCGGCGATGTCGATTGGAAATTTTTTGCACTAAAGGTGATGATTTCCAGATTGAAGCTTAAACTGCATTACATGGCTGATGACCAAGACATCGTTCAACAGTGCTGCACCGAAATGCGCGAGTTATTAAAAAGAAGCCGGAATGTTCCTAATGCGACCAAAGACCTGCTGCTTATTATTGAACAGTATAGCCAAGAAGAATTAACAAATGATTAAAGCTGGAATAATAGGGGGAGCCGGATATACCGCAGGTGAATTGCTGCGTGTTTTGGTAAACCATCCGTTAGTTGAAATTGCTTTTGTGCATAGCAAAAGCCATGCAGGATGCCGTGTGTGTACAGTTCACCGAGATTTGACAGGCGATACGGACATACAGTTTGTTAGTAAACCAAGCAATGCCGATGTTGTGTTCCTTTGCCTTGCACACGGGAAGTCTATAGAGTTCTTGACCGAAAATATACTGCCCGGAAACCCTAAAATCATAGACTTGAGTCAAGATTTCAGGATTAACAGTGTTTTTCAGTTGCGAAACATGAATTTTGTTTACGGACTGCCGGAATGTAACCGCGAGCAGATAAAAATCGCCGACAATATTGCCAATCCGGGTTGCTTTGCTACTGCTTTTCTCTTGGCTCTTATGCCATTAGCAAAAGCTGGATTGCTTACAAACGATGTACACATCAATGCTATTACAGGCTCCACCGGCGCAGGACAAGCAACCACGCCGACAACTCACTTTAGTTGGCGCAGCAATAATATTTCTATATATCAACCATTTACGCATAGGCATCTGCTTGAAGTTAGAAAAGTTTTGGAAAATGAGGCAGGCGGAAAACTACCGGAACTTAACTTCTTGCCGTTGCGAGGAAATTTTACTCGCGGAATATTTCTGTCTGCATATACCAAAACAGATACAAGCGCAATCGACGAGCTGTATAGCCGGTATTATGAGGATGCAGTGTTTACTCACGTTTGCCGCGACGAAATAAGCCTGAAAGAAGTGGTGGGTACAAATAAATGCTTATTGCGAACAGAAAAACACAATGAAAAGATTCTAATCACTTCTGTTATAGATAATTTGCAGAAAGGTGCATCAGGTCAAGCCGTACAAAATATGAACTTGATGTTCGGAATTGACGAGAAAAGCGGACTGCAGATGAAAGGAATTGCATTTTAATTTTTTCTTGCTCTCAACATTTCCCGTTTTCCCGCAGGGGGACCCTTAAGTCGCTCAACCTCAAACCCGACATCTTGCATTGCGCGTCTTACATCGCCTTTAGCACAATAGGTAACCAACACGGCGCCGGAAGTCATCACTGCAAACAGCTTGGCAAAAATCTCTTTTGTCCACATTTCAGGTTGCGTTCTCGGAGAAAATGCGTCAAAATACACTAAATCATAACTTTGCGTGAACGTTGTCAGCAACAAGTCACACTTCATCTTTCGTAGAACAAACCACGGCGACATCTCAACAGGCTCCTCCCAAGACGATGCGTGCAATGCAAGAAAATTCTCATCGTCTGAAAATTCTTGTGCAGCAATCTCATCGACAGGGTACAATTCGACGGTCTCATAACGAGTCGCTCGCTTCAATTCCTCAGCTTTCAGCATGGTAAACCAAGCGTTAAGTCCCGACCCGAAACCTATTTCCAATACGCTCACTTCCGCGATTTCGACAGCCAAGTACCCTGCCTCTATGAATACATGCATGGCTTCTTTCGTTGCGCCATGGGCAGAATGATAACTTTCTCCAAAACGTTCGCTATAGATGGTTTTGGAGCCATCGCCGGTAAGGCATATTTTTGTCAATCCTCGTCTACGGAAAATTCTTCTTTTCCTACGCCGCATAACGGACATTCCCAGTCGCTCGGAATATCGTCAAAACTGACTCCGGGCTGTATGTCCATATCGGGAATGCCTATCTTGGGGTCATAAATGTACCCGCATACATCACATTTGTACTTTTTCATATTTAAACGAAAATTAAAAATTATTAAAAATAACGTTTTAACAGTCCTTCAAATGCCTGTCCGTGACGCGCTTCGTCTTTACACATTTCGTGTACAGTGTCATGAATAGCGTCTAATCCTAATTCTTTGGCGCGAGTTGCAATTTTCTTTTTGCTGGCGCATGCACTATATTCAGCGTCAACTCTTGCTTTCAGGTTGGTTTTTGTATCCCATACCAACTCGCCTAACAATTCGGCAAATTTAGAAGCATGTTCAGCTTCTTCCCAAGCTATACGCTTGTAGGCTTCTGCAACTTCAGGTAAACCTTCTCTGTCGGCTTGTCTGCTCATAGCCAAATACATGCCTACTTCTGTGCATTCGCCGGCAAAGTGAGCCTTTAAACCTTCAAGTACTTCGGCGTCAACATCTTTTGCCACTCCAATTCGATGTTCATCTGCCCATGCTAATCCTTCGCCCGTAAATTCCTTGAATTTATTTTTGGGCTGCTTGCATTGTGGACAAATATCGGGCGCATCGTTGCCCTCATGTGAATAACCGCACACTGTGCAAATATACTTTTTCATATTAATTATAATTTATGTATGTTAATTTTAAAATCTAAACGCAAAATTACAAAAAATATTTTACCTTACAAAAAAAAATAACAAAAAATAACAAAAATTGTTTGTTAATTTTTTTTTTAGTTTGGCACAAAATTTGTACATTAAGAATAGTATATGAAAACAGTAAATGAACGTGTCAGCGACTTAAAATTATGGCTTGCACAAAATGATTACGATGCTATAATCGTACCGTCAAACGACCCGCATTTTAGCGGTAGAGTAGCAGACCACTGGAAATGCCGAGAGTTTATTTCCGGCTTTACCGGAGGTATGTGTACGGCAGTTATTACAAGCGGTCAGATGGCGTTGTGGACTGATTCGAGATATTATTTACAAGCTGAAAATCAGTTGAAAGGAACAGAATATCAACTGCAACGCATACCGCTACCCGAAACGCCAAGCGTAGAAGAGTGGCTTGTAAAAACGTTGTCGAACGGACGGGTTGCAATAGACGGAAAACTTTTTTCTGTTAATGAATTTCAGCGTTTAGAAAAAGCGCTGGGAAAATTGGAATTGAGTATTTGCGAAGACCCGTTCAAAGAAATTTGGACAAATAGACCGGCATTGCCCGATTCTCCAGCTTTTTTACACGAAATAAAATATTCGGGAGAAAGCGTTCAATCAAAAATAGCAAGATTGAAAGCGAAATTAGGCGTACAGGCGGCAGGTGCGTACGTAATGACCGCATTAGATGATATTGCATGGTTGCTAAACTTGCGCGGAAACGATGTAGTACACACGCCGCTTAATATCGCATACTCGGTTTTAGACGCGCAAACGGTGCATTTGTTCATGGGAAAAGGAAAATTGAACGAAAACGATGCCCGAACTTTATCCCAAGCAGGTGTTGTTTTGTACGACTATTCTGATTTTGAAGATTTTTTAATGACCTTAAAATCAAAAACAATAATTTTTAATGGCAATCGTTTCAGTATCTACCATTATAATCTGTTGAAGCAAGCCGACCAGCAGACAGAACAAGCCGGAGCGGTAATGATTCCCGAAACAATCTCTGCCGGAGCGGTTACCCACCTGAAAGGTATCAAAAATAAAACTGAAATTGAAGGATTTCACAGGGCTATGCTTGCCGACGGGATTGCGTTGACAAGGTTTAATATTTGGTTGGAACAACTGTTGGACAGCGGCAAAACAACTACCGAAATGGAAATAGCAGAACGATTATACTATGAACGTTCACTGTTCGAAGGTTTTAAGGGTTTTAGTTTTTCTGCAATCGTGGGATATCGCGCCAATGGAGCTATGCCCCACTATACTCCATCACCTGATAATCCTGTTACGGTAGAAAAAAACGGGTTTTTGCTTATGGACACAGGCGGGCAATACCTTTATGGCACAACAGATATAACACGCACTATTCATCTATCGGAGCCAACAAGTCAGGAAAAAACTGACTATACCCTGTCGTTGATGGGTATGATAGATTTGTCAATGATTGTGTGGCCCGAAGGCATACAGTCATTGAGTTTGGATATTTTAGCCCGCGCTCCTATGCTTTCGCATAAAATAAATTATCTGCACGGCACCGGACACGGAATAGGACATTTTCTTAACGTGCATGAAGGTCCGCACACCGTGAGAATGAACGCAAACGTTGTACACCTCGAAGCCGGCATGACCCTTTCAAACGAACCTGCAATATACAGAACAGGACAATATGGTATTCGTAATGAGAATATTATGATAGTTCGCAACGATGAAACAAATGAATTTGGTAGATTTTTGCGCTTCGAAACCCTCACTATGTGCTACATTGACACAAAATCAATAGATAAAACACTAATGAGCGCGCGGCAAATAGAATGGTTGAACGATTATAACGAAACGGTTTACACAAGACTGTCGCCACATTTGTTCGACGAAGAGGTAAAGTGGTTACGCCATAAAACACAGTCTATTTAATAAAATATTTTGAAAAGGTACATCATATTATATGTAATTATCAAGTCCTTAGTTGTTATGCCCGTTGTAGCATCGGAAACCAACGATATTGCTCCGCGCCGTTTGTTTATGGCGCTTAGCGCTCAGCGAGGTTTTTTGTTTGATACACGCGAAAGCACAGTTGTAGAAAACCATTACACAAGTCTTGATTTTCGCGTTGGATGGCAAACAGATGACTATAGACGAAATATTTACGAATCTCTGTTCAGATATCCGCAGTATGGCATAGGATTTTATTTTGGACAAATGAATAGCATAGTAATTGGAAACGACCAACAACAAGGACTTGGTATGCCGGTAGCGCTGTATGGCTTTTTTGCAAGCCCGATAATTAGAAACGAATGGTTTAGATTTAATTATGACTTCAGCGTTGGAATTGCCGACAATTTTAATACGTATGACTGGCAGGATAGACCTTACAATGTTTTCGTCAGCACAAAAAAAAACATTTACATAAATCTAAGTTTGACAACAAGTTTTGCCATATTTGAGCGTTCTGCATTAAATCTGGGAGTGAGTCTTCAGCATTTTTCAAATACATCTCTCAAAAAACCCAACACAGGCGTTAATCTGCTGTCGGGAACTCTTAGTTATCAAGCGGGATTCTTTAAACATAACGAAAAAAATTACTCGCGCATATCCTTAGAACCCCACAAAAAAACGTGGGAATTACAATTTTCGTGGGCTAATGGTGTACGAAGGCTTGATGCGGATTTCAATTTTAATCAACCCAATGAAAGCAAAATTTGGTATTCAACATCTTTATCAACGGCAATACTCAGACAAACAAGCCATAGAAGAAAATTTGGAGCAGGATTTGATGTTTTTTATTTCGATTGGGGAAGATACGTTAAAGAAGAGCGTATGAAAGCGCAGAATATTAAAGAAAATAGCACTTTAAGCGACAACATGGCGCTGGGTGTATTTTTAACTCACGAAGTTTTCTTCAATAAATTTGGGATAGTAACTAATCTCGGATTTTATACTCACGAGCGCATAGGCGACCGACCTAAAAATTTGTGGATTTACGAGCGGTTAGGTATTTTTTATCAAGTTAATTCAAATATATCTTTTGTGGCGTCGATAAAAGCCCATTTACTTATTGCCGATTATGCAGAGTTGACAGCCAGATATTCAATAAATTTAAAAAATTAAAAAAATAAATATGACCAGACCTTATATTTTAGGAGAAACAAATTGGAAAGCAGTTAGGGATTCTAACTATGAAATCGCTATTCTTCCATGGGGCGCCACCGAAGCGCACAACTATCATTTACCCTACTCGTCGGACAGTATCGAAGCAGAACGTATATCTGCAGAAGCGGCGCGTATCGCTTGGGAACAAGGCATTAAAACAATCGTGTTGCCTAATATTCCCTATGGCGTTAATACCGGTCAGACTGATATAAAACTGAATATCAATATCTATCCGAGTACTCAGATGGCGCTTCTTTCCGATATTGTTGAAAATCTTAATCGTCATGCCATTCGCAAACTTGTTATTCTTAACGGTCACGGAGGCAACGATTTTAAGCCATTAGTGCGCGAAATAGGCGCCAAGTATCGCGACATGTTTATTTGTTTGTGCAATTGGTTTCAATGGCGCGGAGAAGAAGTGTTTTTCGAACATCAGGGCGACCATGCCAATGAAATGGAAACAAGTTTACTTTTGTATCTTACTCCCGATTTAGTTCGTCCTGTCGAAGAAGCCGGCGAGGGTAAAGAAAAACAAATAAAAATTGAAGCGATACGTCAAGGTTGGTGCTGGGCAGAAAGACGCTGGACACAAATAACCGACGATACCGGCGTTGGCAACCCAAAAGCGGCGAACGCCCAAAAAGGCGAACATTTTTTCAAAGCCGTGACGGAAGCAGTAGCCAAAATGTTAATTGAACTTGCAAAAAACAACGTTAATCAATTGTATGAATAGGAAAACATGGGGGTTAGATAAAATTTGAAATCTACTTCACCCACTTATCCAGCCATCCAAAAAACTCGCGTTGCCATAGCACTGAATTTTGTGGTCTCAGCACCCAATGTCCTTCGTCTGGGAAAATCAATAATCTTGCCGGTACTTCTCTAAGTCTTGCCGCGTTGTATGCCTGTATTCCTTCGGCATACGGAACTCGATAGTCTCTAACTCCGTGTATAACAAGAATTGGCGTGTCCCATCTGTCAACAAACAGATGAGGCGAAAAATCGTAATTTTTAGGTCTCGGCTTTTCCCAGAATGGTCCTCCCATGTCGAAGTTCACAAAAAAGTGTTCTTCTGTTGAGGCATACATACTTTCGAAGTTGAACAAACCACAATGTGCGATAAACGCTTTAAATCTTTTTTCGTGGTTGCCTGCTAACCAAAACACTGTAAAACCTCCGTAGCTTGCTCCCACAGCGCCAAGACGATTTTCATCAACGTATGATTCCTTTGCAACGTCATCTATAGCGCTTAAAAGGTCGAGCATGTTCTGTCCGCCATAGTCGCCCGAAATTTGAAGATTCCATTCTTGTCCAAACGTAGGCAAACCGCGCCGGTTGGGCGCTACAACGATGTAATCATTAGCTGCCATCAGTTGAAAATTCCATCTGTAAGAAAATCCATGACTTGTTGCAACTTGTGGACCTCCCTGACAAAACAACAATGCCGGATATTTCTTTGAGGGGTCAAAATCTGGCGGATATATTACCCAAACAAGCATATCCTTATTATCAGTTGTTTTCACGATACGTTCAACCACGTTTCCCATATTTACCGCATCGTAAATATTTTTATTCACAAACGTAAGTTGTTGTTCGTCGCCTGTTTTGGGGTTTACGATGAACAATTCAGTTGCCATATTCATAGTTGTTTTGCTACCAATCAAGCCATTACGGGCTTGCACTATATTCGCGTAATTGTGATGTCCGTCTGTTACTGGCAAAATTTCTTTAGTTTCTACATCTACCCTGTATATTTGATATGTTGCGCGAACGCCTGAAATAAAGAATATTTCATTGCCGTTGGGGCTCCATACAAAGTTTGAGGCATTTTCTTCATAATGTTCCGTAATGTCTTCTATTGCAGATGTTGCCATGCAGTATATCATCAGTCTCTGTTTATCAGATTCGTAGCCTTCAGTTTTCATACTTTGGAAGGCAATTTTGCTGCCATCGGGCGAAAACACCGGATATTTATCGTAGCCTAACATGCCTTCGGTAATATTTCGGGTAGTTCCGGTTTCTAAATTATACAGGTATATATCTGAATTTGTGCTAATAGCATATTCGCGTCCGGTCATTTTTTTGCAGGTATATGCGATATATTTTCCGCATGGGCTCCACGCTATTTCCGAAATATTATAAAACGGCGCTAACGGCGCTTCATACGGTTCGCCTTCCATAATGTCCATGCCCGAACCAATTTTACCGTTTTCAATTTTTCCTATCCAAATATGGCTTGCCATGTAGTCTGTCCATCTGTCCCAATGTCGATACATCAGGTCGTCGGCTGTTATTACATTTGCTTTTGGCAGGTCTGGGTACTGCTCTTTCGGGCTTACGCCTATTGGCGTTCTTTTCAGGAACATTACGGCGTCGCCTTTCGGACTAAATTCAAAACCATTGATTCCTCCTTCAATAAACGAAATTTGTTGTTTGTCAGAACCGTTTGCGTTCATGCTCCAAATCTGGTTTCCATCTTTTGAAGCCGTCATGTATGCTAATCGTCCTGAAGGCAGCCAGCGCGGGTTTGTAGCGCTCGGGGTAACTCCGGCGGTAAGGCACACGGCGTCGCCGCCATCAACGGGAACGCTCCAAATGGTTGTACGCGAGCTATTTTCGGTCAAACTGAATCTTGTTACAGTGTAAGCAACAGTCTTTTCATCAGCCGACACCGTGTAATCGCCAATTCTTCCGAATTTCCATAAAATTTCGGGCGTCAAACGTTTGCCGGCAATCTCTTCTGCCGTAAGCGCTTCAGGTTGTTCGGAAATTAGCGGTTCGACAGGCGCATTATTACATCCCGAAAACGGAAATATATACAGAAGGACAAGCAGAGCAAATAATCTATTAGTGTATTTCATATAAAATATTTTTTAAGTTTTATCAATTTTAATTTAGGGTGCATTATTCATAAGCATGTTGCTTCAATTTTTTTATTCTGCGCGTCATTTGAATTCATAATAAAAAATAACCGGATTGGATTCTTCGTTAAAATCTATTAGAATGTCATTAAACGGTGGTTTCAATTTTTTTTCATTCGCCAATTGTATTATCACTTCGGTTCTTGTTGAATTTGGATGATAAATCTCGTATGCTCCTTTTTCATCAAAAGTAGCAAAATTGGGAAATATCCTATTTTGTCTATCTTCCGCAAACAGTAAATCATTGCGAAAATTTACAAACTCAATCACTTGCGACACTCCTGTATTTTTGCTAAAAAAAACACTAAAACTAATTTGATTTCTTAAGTAAGAGAAATGAATTATTTCGGAAGTTTCGAAGTAATTGTGAATACTAAAAACTTTGCGAGTTGTAACGGGTAGCCTTGCAAGGTATTCTAACGTATTTGTGTTGGCAGGTATCTGTAGATCAAGTTTAGTTATAAAATCCCTACTTTGGATGGCTAAATATGGCATAAGACCTCTATTGGTAATCGAAAATATGGTATCCATAAAAAAATGGCGAAACAAAAATGGAGGGTCGTGCTTTGGTATAAAATAAGGCATGCCCGCAATCCAAGATTCATTAAATCCTTTGTTATGTTCGTTTACATCCAAAAAAAAGCTTCTTCGCTCTCCGTCATTTGGATTGAGGGACTGCATCAAAAAAGTGTTTCTTCGTATGTTGAAACTTATATAATCAGTGTAAATCAGTCCGTCGTAATACTGAAAATGAAAAGAGTAACCATCGTGTGGTTTGAATCTTGTGGTTTTAATGTACGTTCCGTCAGTATTATAAAAGTGCATTTGTCCATGGTCAAGGGTTATTATTTGATTTTTATCGGCATCAATCGTAAAGTCAGTGATTTGGATATACTCTCCCGGTCCCCTGCCAATTCTACCTATTTTTCTAACAAATTTGCCTTTGCCGTCAAAAACAAACAAACTTTTTGCCTTAAGTCTGTCAAGCACATAAAAATATCCTTCATGCACGATAAGCTTATCAACAGAGGCAATAAGACCTTCTCTATGGTCTTCGAGTCTAACAACCTTCACGTTTTTAATAAAGGTTGATAAGTTCATCGACTCAAGCTTTTGAGCATTATCCAAATCAACAACGTACAAGCTACTATTTTTTAAAGTCGCACCTCCCCCCGAATTAGCAGTACTTACGGCACAAGAAAGAAACACGGATATCAGTAGATAAATTACACTATGAAAAACACGCCTAACCACATTAAGCTTCATCAAATAACAAAATAACTTTTTCATTTTTATAAATTTTTTAGTTTTAAAACTAAATTAAAAATCAAGGCAAAGCTAAAACTTTTTTTTCAAATAAAAAAAATATTTTTTCATTTTTTTTTCATTTTTTTTCAAAAAAAGCCGTTTTTTTTGAAAACTTTTTTCTAACCTGCATCATTCATAAGCAACGTTACAGAACGCGACATTGCTAACGTCATTGCGGGCTTGACCCCATAGCCATCCGAGTTGCGCTTCGCTTACTCGGGGTTATCCACGTAAAAGTACCTCGGACTTACATATAATACATAATGTTCTGAATATATGTGCTTTACATTCTTAGCTTGGTGGCTATGGGGCTTTACCCCCAATGACGCAGAGAAGCATTTTTTGTGAATAATGCAGGTTAGGGCGCAAACTTATAAAAAATAATTCATTTTTTTTATTTTTTTTTTTTGAAATCTGAAGTTTGTTTGATTTTTTTTTGTAACTTTGCGAAAAATATTAACAAAAAAAATTTAACAATGAAAAATTTTGCGATAGTTTTATCAGGATGTGGCGTTTACGATGGAGCCGAAATTCATGAATCCGTTTGCGCCATGCTGGCAGTTTGCCGTAAAGGGCATAAATATCAGATATTTGCGCCCGACATTCCGCAACATCACGTAATAAACCACCTTAATGGCTCAGCCATGCCGGAAGAGCGCAACGTGATGGTAGAAGCCGCACGTATAGCGCGCGGCAATGTGTTGGAATTGTCTACTTTTAAGCCTTCGGACTACGATGCTCTAATTTTTGCGGGCGGCTATGGAGCAGCTAAAAATCTTAGTGATTTTGCGTTTAAGGATAAAGATTACTCTGTAATTGAACAGGTTTCTAGCATCATCAAATCAACGCATAACGCGGGCAAACCCATTGGAGCTATGTGCATTGCGCCTGTCCTTATCGCCGATGCGCTTGATGGCATTGAATTGACATTGGGAGCCTTATCGCCGGCGTCTGAAGCAGCCGAAAAACACGGGGCAACACACATTGTAACGTCTCACGGGGAAGTAGCTGTAGACAAAAAGAACAAAATAGCAACAACCCCCTGTTATATGCTTGACGCCACAATAGCGCATGTTGCTAAAGGCGCTGAAAATTTAGTTGATGAATTGATAAAATTGATGTAATGCATTGTAAAACAATTCATATAGTTCGTCATGGAAAGGCAGTACAAGATACCGTTGACATTGACGACTACGACAGACCTTTGACAGAAAAAGGTATCATCAACAGTATATCAGTAGCCCAAAAATTTGCAGCGCAACATGCCACGCCCGACGTGATTATTTCGAGTCACGCTGCCCGCGCCCTACACACGGCGCACATATTTGCGCGGGAAAATAAATACCCTGCAGAAAACGTGCTTGTTAGCGAAAAAATTTATTTTCGCGGGTTTGAAAATATTATTGGCATCATTACCAGCATACCGGATAATATCAATAGTATCATGATTGTTGGACATAATCCCGACTTGACAAATTTGGCAATAAATTTGGGCGCTCAAATTAATGAACTCTCAACATCAGCCGTAGTAACAATTTGCTTTAAAACAGACAGTTGGAGCAAAGTTTGCACGGCAAGTACAAGTTATTCATCCATAGACAAAAAAGAATGTTAAGAATAGCAATTCAAGCAAAAGGGCGTCAACACGAAGAGACCCTTGCTCTGCTTGCCGAAGCAGGAATTCGGCTTGATACTTTAAAACGCACGTTATTGGTTCCTGCACGCGATTTTCCCGTTGAAATACTCTTTTTGCGCGACGACGATATTCCGCAGGCTGTTGCCGATGGAGTGGCAGATGTGGGCGTAGTTGGCGAAAACGAATTTGTAGAAAGAAAACAAAAAGCAGAAATCGTAAAGCGGCTTGGCTTTAGCAAATGCCGACTATCACTTGCTATCCCAAAAGATATTGAGTACAACGGAATAGAATGGTTCAACGGCAAAAAAATAGCAACTTCATATCCGGCTGTGTTACAGGATTTTATGTTGTCAAACAATATAAAAGCTGATATACATATAATAACTGGCTCAGTGGAAATTGCTCCCGGCATAGGTCTTGCCGATGCTATTTTCGATATAGTCAGCTCCGGCAGTACACTGGTGAGCAACCGATTAAAAGAAGTTGAGGTGGTTATGAAATCCGAAGCGCTGTTAATCGGTTATCCTAATATGAGCGCCGAAAAGAGAGAAATTCTCAACGAAGTAATTTTTCGCATCAGCGCTGTACAGACAGCCAACGGCAAAAAATATGTGCTACTTAACGCGCCAAACAACAAAATTGACGAAATTATTCGGATGCTTCCCGGAATGAAAAGTCCATCAATAGTGCCATTAGCGCAAGAAGGATGGAGTTCGCTGCACTCGGTTATCGACGAAGACCAATTTTGGGAAATAATAGGAAAATTGAAAAACTTGGGAGCGCAGGGAATTCTTGTTATACCAATAGAAAAAATGATTGTTTAATTTTTTTTGCAAAAAAAATATTTTTTAATTTCATTTTTATTTTCTACTTTTACGAAATTTTTAATTCAACAAAAAATGAACATACAAGAACAGCAATTAATGGATATTGTCGAACAATTCGACGTTAAAGGTAAAGTATCATCGGCAAAGCCTCTCGGCGCCGGACATATAAACGATTCGTACAAAGTAAATACCGAATCGCCCGATACGCCTGATTACGTATTGCAACGCGTTAATCACAACATTTTCAAGAATGTAGAGGGCTTGCAGGAAAATATTCGCAGAGTTACCGACCACATTCGCAACAAGCTTACATCAGCAGGGGTTAAAGATGTAGAAAACCGTGTATTACGCTTGGCTATAGCTAAAAACGGCAAGCTGTATCACAACGATACCGAAGGTAACTTTTGGCGTATACTGTATTTTATTCCCGACAGTCACAGCTACGATGAAGGAATTACCCCTGAATTGGCGATGTATGCGGGACGCGCCTTCGGCGATTTTCAGTCTATGCTTGCCGACATACCCGGCGAACCACTTATTGAAACGATACCAAATTTTCACAACATGGAAAGCAGACTAGCAACGTTTCGTCAAGCAGTGAAGGACAATAAAGCCGGACGATTGATAAAAACGCAGTACATGGTAGACGAAATTGAAAAACGTGCCGATGAAATGTGCAAAGCAGAACGTATGAATCGCGAAGGAATATTGCCAAAACGCATAAATCATTGTGATACAAAGGTAAACAATGTTCTTTTCGACAAAAATAACCAAGTATTATGCGTTGTAGATTTGGACACAGTTATGCCGGGCTACGTATTAAGCGATTTTGGCGATTTTATGCGTACCGGAGCAAATACAGGCAAAGAAGACGACCCTGATTTGAACAAAATATCTATTGATATGAAAATTTTCGAGGCATATACTAAAGGTTACCTCGAAAAAGCCAAATCATTTCTGCTGCCAGTAGAAATAGAAAATTTGGCATTTGGAGCAAAATTGCTTACATACATGCAAACTGTCCGTTTCTTTGCCGATTATTTAGACGGCGACCTGTATTATAAAATACATTCGCCCGAACATAATTGGCAACGCACAGTAGCGCAGTTCAAACTGTTGCAAAGCATGGAAGAAAATTTTGAAGAAATGTGCCGGATAGTTAAGGGTTGAATATGAAAATAGTTATAGACGAAAAAATACCATTCATAAAAGGCGTTTTCGAGCCATACGCAGAGGTTGTATACTTGCCGGGCTCCACCTTTACGAAAGACATAATAGCCAATGCCGACGCGCTGATAATACGCACCCGCACTGCATGTAACGAAGCTCTTTTGGAGGGTACCTCCGTGCGGTTTATTGCAACTTCCACCATAGGACACGACCATATAGACGCCGGTTATTGTGAAGCCCGCGGAATTGCGTGGGCTAACGCCCCCGGTTGCAATTCAGGAGCGGTGTATCAATACATGGCGTCGGTGTTTGCAACGTTATCTGTGCAGTTTGGTATAAATTTCGAAGAAATGACCTTAGGGGTAGTAGGGGTTGGAAATGTTGGAAGTAAAGTTGCCCGTTTGGGTAGACTTTTGGGTATGAACGTGCTGATGAACGACCCGCCGCGCGCAGAAAAAGAAGGATTAGCTCAATTTGTACCGTTAGACGAAATTTTAAACATGAGCGATATAATTTCTCTGCATGTGCCTTTGAAAACAAGCGGAACGCATCAAACATACCATCTATTTGACAAAACTACATTTGAACAGTTGCGACGCAGCACAATATTAATCAACAGTTCGCGTGGCGAAGTAGTAGATACCTACGCACTCAAAAATGCCCTAAGAAAAAAGGAAATTGGCGCAGCCGTTTTAGATGTTTGGGAAAACGAACCCAATGTTGATAAGGAACTACTGCCGATGCTAAATATCGGAACCCCTCATATAGCAGGTTATTCAACCGATGGAAAAGCAAATGGCACGGCAATGAGCGTACAGGCTGTAAGTCGATTTTTCGAGCTGCCGCTATGCGAATGGTATCCACGCAATATACCAAAACCGGCGCAACCTTTGAAATTCGAATTGGATTGCAACGGAAAAAGTATGCAACAGTGCATTAAAGAAGCTATTTGGCATACATATCTTGTGAATGACGATGATGGAAAATTACGCGCTTCGCTCGCCTCGTTCGAACAACAACGCGATGAATATCCTGTGAGACGCGAATTTGAAGCATTTACTGTAAAATTGAAAAATGTAATACCTATAATTGAAAAAAGATTGCAGTCATTAGGGTTTAGTTTGGATTAGACGATGTTTTATCACAATTTAAAAATATCTTTCCGACACCTGTGGAATTTCAAAATTCAAAATGCCGTTGGCATTTTGGGTTTGGCAACGGGTTTTGTGTGTTTTGCTTTCTCCATGATATGGATAAGGTATGAAATGAGCTACGATAGTTTTCATCCGAAAGCCGACAGAATTTATCGAGTGTATATGGATACAAGTAAATGGTTCGTAGATGAAGCTAACACTTCCGGCTCATCATTACGAGGTAATATGCCCTATCTCTTGGCGAATTGGCTCAAATCTAATTTTCCGGAAATAGAAGACGCGAGCGCTATTGCTACTGCCGGTGGAAGTACAAGACCCGATAATTTTTCATTTTTGTACCTTGATTATTCCTTTTCAAATATTTTTGATTTGAATTTGCCGTATGAAATGTTTATCCAGCCACGTCCGCTAATAGCGGTGATACCCGAATTAGATAACGAGGAAACAGCAAAATCTGTAAAAGAACAGTTTAACTGGGACATTCAGTATACTCTTCCCCAATGGTCATCAAATACCAACATACCGTTCAATATGGCTATACCCATAGGTTTTCGCTATAACGAAGAATGGTTAAATGATTGGAGATATTACTCATTTCAAATGTATATATTAATCAACCAAAATGTTGATATACTGGCTTTACAGGACAAATTAGATAAGGTAAATATTCCTGAAATGAGTTCAAATCCCATTTCTATCGTATTAACGTGGCTATTTTCTTGACTGTGTTTGTGGTTATAGTGTTTTCAATATTTTCAACTGTTTGGAAAGCTGCTAACGAAAACCCCGCAAACGTTGTGAAGATTGTGTGAAAGTTGAATAATTATGATGAAACTTCTGATAATATTCATTTTAGTTGCATCCTGCAAACCAACCGCAATAGCTGGCTATAGGTTTGCAGAAAATGACTCTTATTTTAATGTAGAAGCTATAGAATCTTTTGCAAGGCTTTATGGCTACGTAAGATGGTTTCATCCCAGCGATGAAGCGCTTGAAATTAACTGGGATAAGTTTGCCGTGTTGGGAGTGCAAAAAGTAAAAAATATCAAATCAACTATAGAACTGAAAGATACGTTATTAAGCTTGTTTACGCCAATTGTACCCGGTA
>Ga0099364_10005534_pt1 | contig 18697 bp, 21 predicted proteins | sample TergutTh196P3_FD_73070 | JGI IMG/M metagenome (GOLD analysis project Ga0099364, IMG submission 73070) | Microcerotermes parvus P3 segment gut microbial communities from Pointe-Noire, Republic of the Congo - Th196 P3 | ecosystem: Host-associated > Arthropoda: Insects > Digestive system > Gut ...
TAAATAAGCCATCATAATAGCTTATAGGGTCTGGGAACTCTGTTTGGTCAGAAAAGCGGATAAACACCACTATATTCTGAACCGTACCCACAGAAGGTGACCTCTCCATACCGGGATTTTGAGTTATACGATGCGAAGCCCTTAATTCTAAATACCTCGACTCTGAAATATTCTGTCTGACATCGTATCTCAATGTCGATACATCTGTCTCATGAACTGCATAACCTGTAGAAATATGCCTGTCGTTCTCAAGCCTCGCCCAGCTCCATACTCCACTCACTTCATCTCGAACGATTATAGCACCAGTCTCATCATGAAGCCAATTATAAAACTCATCACCAGATGCAAATACGTCTAATACCCTGCCGTCTGGCTGAACTAATCTCGTGGGAATGTTTTCTACCCACGCTCCGTACAAACTCGCCGACAGTACGCAAAAGACCGCCAGCAGCATAAAAAAAGCTGTCCTGAATATACTATTCATCATCTTCTCCTTTTGATTAAAGATTATTTGTTGCTTTTATAATTTATTTAGAATTATTGTCAAGGTATTTTTTTTTATGTTGTTGTTTTTTTTAATATGCACTTCACTAATCTAAGTTTTTTTCTTCGCTTCTCTTAATTCAGCCATACGTTTAAATGCTGATTCAGCACCTTTTCTGTAGTAAGCAATCATTTCTTCGGTGTTCATGTCTTTTGTCATTTCATAGTTATAGTCTCTAATTTTCCTTATATCTTCCAGTGTAAAATCTGGGCTTATTTCAAGTTTTGGCTCCATTATTCCTCCTTATTAATCACCATTGTTGGTGACATTATATCTATTGTTTTGTAGTTTAAAATACCTGTTACAACTCGCACACCTTTGATTGTTTTAATATTTACCAGGTGCCGAAAATTCCAAGATATTATACAATCTGAATCTCCATAAATGGCACTTCCGATATGTAGACAATCATCACGATGCTTTTGTTTCAGAATACCTAGTTTAATAATTTCATTTGCAATTGCCTTTATTGTTTCGTTAGTTTGTATGTTTGTGTATTCTATCTCTTCAAGTAAACTATACAAAACATCTTGTTTTTGCTGGGTGCATTTGTTTATTTCATCAAAAACAACATCAGAAACAAATATCTCATATTTTCCTGATTTAATCTCATCCCATAAATCTAAAGTTTCCTGCATCCTTTCAGGTTTTTCTGGATCATCAAGTGCACTTATCACCGATGTATCAAGATATAATTTAATTTTCTTCATATTACACTCCATTAATATATTTCATAAAATCCATTATTTTAAAGTTAGTTTTTTTGTCAAGACTAATTTTTATCTGTCTTTACCTATCTTTAACAGGAATGTATTTATGTTTTTTTGCATTTCCATCTTTGATATCTTTTATCCTTAATTCAATGAGTTTTTTTACACACTCAAGGTGCTTTGTATCAGGATTAGTAAAAACAATAGATTTCTCACAAGCATAGTCAAATATTTTCCCATAAACACTTTCAAGTTCTAAAGCACATTTACCACATCCTTGACAGGTAACTTTATTTTTCCAAACAATTTCCTTATACTCATCGGATAATGCCGAACTCTCGTACTCACCGATAAAAGGCACAATATGCCAAGAACCAGCTTTTAAATTATGATAATCAGCACAACCATACAATCTTATAAAACACACACTGAATGTTTTATAGCTGATTTTCCAGACATTCGTAGCAGACCACTGCGGTGTCATCTTGATGTCATTGAAATAGTTTATTAAATCTATGGCACTGTTCAAAACATTTCCATTGAGAACATCGCTGATTTTGTCCTCGATTTTTGATTTTATTATTTTTTCTGGCATTTATACTCCTTATTATATTTTGTAATTTTTTATTTATGAAATCCAAGTCATAACTGTTTCTACAAACTCCCAGATGCCATTATTTGATTTCCACCTTGTTTCAAACCCATTAGCACCTAAACCACCACGATATTTCATGCCTTCTATAATTATTTCATTATTTTTTTCGGTAACTGCTGTTATTTGCAGTAAAACACCATCGGTGATATACAGAAGTTCATCATCAAATAAACCTTGTGCCTTTAAACCGTCTAAATTGCTATCCTTAACAGGCTTATGGTTGCTTTCAAACCATGTTACAATTTTTATTTTATCATCTTCGTTTGTAAACTCTAATGTTGACAAATCAATAGCAATAAAATCAATGTTTTCATTCAAAGCCACATCTTGCTTTAAATAACTATCAAGAGTAACTTGATATATTTCTGCCCATTTTGTTAAATTGCCTATATCGTTCTTTGGGTTTTCGGCACCATTCTTTTGTCGTGAACACCCAATAAAACCGATTACTAAAGTGAAACATAGTCCAAATATCAACAGTTTCTGCATCTAATACCTCCATATTTACTCTATACTTTAATTTTAAAATTTAAAATGTTACTTATATGATGTTATGTCTTTTTTATTTCTTATTTCTTTCTATTAATTTAATAATTTCTCCAGAACAACACTTTTTTTTAGGATTTAAATTTATACAGTTACCAATTGTACAAGCATTAGTCTTTTCTCTAATATCTTGTAAAGTTATAGCACCGTTTTTAATTGAATTAATAATTTCCTGTTTTGTTACTTGTGAACAATAACATATAATTTCATTTTCCATTTTTTACCCTTTAATTATTTTTATCCTTTTGTCATTTCATAGTCATAATCTCTAATTTTACGAATATCTTCAAGTGTAAAAATGAAATGAGAAATGAGAATGCAGAAAAACAGCTCTGATTTTTCATTAATCGACTGGATTGTGAGCATGACGATTTTTTCTGTTTCAGTGAGTGTTTCAAGGCTTTTGCTTTGATAGTTTAGCTTGGTTACAGATTTATGCTCTGCTTCTATTGTTTCTGCAAAGTTAAATATCATTGTGAATGCCAACCCTAATATTATTAGTAAAACGAGTCTTTTCATAGACCCTCCATAATAAATAATTTAAAGATTAAGTGCATTATTTTCAATAGGCTAAATTCGTCAAGCATTTTTTAAGAATAAGATATTTTTATTTTTTCCTAATATTTCCACAATTTGCTGATATAATCTAGTATGTTCAATAAGAACCTAATGTCATTTTTCTCTATGGTTAACATATATCATATCCTTATCTATCCCATAAAATACCATGTTTACCTTACTCCCTACTTACATAGTATATCTTCTATTTTCTTCTTCAGTTCATTATGCAGATTGTCATTTATCACAAAGTGCTTCAGAAAATCTTTTTCATAATCAACACCAAACAATTTCAAATAATCTGGCATCAGTGTTTCATCAATTGCTTTTATCAAATAATAATCTGCTATAATCGCTAGACTTTCTGATAAGTCAAAAGACTCATCTTTCATAGTGATATAGTTTCTGTTCAATAGAGCATTTGTGAAATAGTGCGTATGCTCATGCAAAGTCATTATCAGAGTGTAATTGAAATCATTATCACTTTTGGGAAAAGGCACAGCACTTGAAATATAGCCGCTTCTATTAAAGCCTCTTCCCCAACGAGTGATTGCATAAGACAAAATCACAAAAGGTTGAATATTGTGATACTTGTAAATACAAGAAAACTTCTGAAGCTCTGCTTTCAGTCTGTTTTCTACACCTTGTCTATATTCGACATTGCCATAGTGAAATCTATCCCAGTAGTCAAAGTAAAACACAGACTCACTTTCCAATATCTCAAGAAATGGGATGATAAAAAGCTCCTTGTCATCAAGTATAAAATTTTGATAATTTAATAGAGCATTTTTCAAGTCTTGTAAACTCCCTACATAAAATGGCATAAAATTTACAATAGCCAAACGCTCAAAGTTTTGATTGTAATATTCCTGCAGCCTTTCAACATGAGTTTTAATATCAAACTCAAAATTAGCTTTTTCTAGAGCTATCCTCTCAATATAGACTTCATCATATAAATCTGAAGCATTATTGACTTTCATATATGTTAATACATGAAAAACTAAATCAGCTCCCCGTGAATAGCTTATATCTGGATTAAATACATAATTCCTTTGTTCCATTTTCCATTCTCCATTTTCCATTATATCCCCCCCTCTTCCCCTCCCGCAAAGCCGAACGGAGTTCTGCTCTACGGGGGGGGGCATATCGAGTATCTCCCCACTACGCAAGCTTCATGGGGGGGCATCAAACAATTAACAACTCACAACCCACTACTCATTTCATCGCTGACCAATCTTGCGTCCCCTGACAAATTTTGTCTTATTCTTGGATTGCCTCGATATTGCAACCTTCCACCGCCTGTCATTTGTATGCTCAATGTTTCAGTAACATATATCGAGCCACTCACACCTCCGCTTAAGGTGATATTTGCATTTTCAATTATAAAATCTTCAGCATTCAAACGACCACCTGAATTTTTTTGTATCCTTGCATTTTCAGCTGTTCCAGTCAAATTTACAGTTCCACCACCAGATTGGTTCAAGTCCAAATCTCCTGAAATATTAGCTGTTATTCGTCCACCACCAGATGTTGAGATAATTGCTCTTTTTATGATGATATTTCCTGCATCGATAGTTCCACCACCACTGTTTTGTATCCTCGCATATTCAGCTGCTCCTGACAGATTTACAGCACCACCACCTGTCCTATTTAGGTTTAAATCTTCAGAGATATGTGCTGTTATGCTTCCACCTCCAGAGGTCGTGATATTAGCCTTTTTTATGATGAAATTTTCTGCATTGACCCTGCCACCACCGCTCTTTTGTATCTTTACCATTTCAGCAGTTCCAGACAAATTCACCACACCTCCGCCACTTTGAGACAGGTTTAGCTTACCGATTGTTATCTCTCTGATATCTATGCTTCCTCCACCTGAATGCTTTAGCTCTAATTGAGGTAAAACTACACCAGACTCAAAAACAATTCTCCCACCATAACTTTTGTCAATCGTTTCTAAGGTAGGGGCATTGACATAAAGCAAAAGTTTATTATTTTCAAATCGCTTTTCTGACCTAAAAAACTGAATACCAAATAAAGTGAAGGTAGATTTGATTGGACCACCATTTCTTATAATAAAGGTCTTTCCAATAAACTCATATTCTAGTTTCTCAAAATCTCTTTCTGCCCTTGCCTTTAATATCAGAGATACTTCCTCAGACTGCGTAAAAAACAAGTCGATATCACCCCTCAATGTCAGGTTTTGAAAGTCCTCAAGAGGTAAATGTCTTTCTACAGAAAAATTTGTCGTATCTGCATATAACAAGCTGAAAAAACTACTTATGCAAATCACTAAAATCACCAATAATGTGTTCATCATTGTTCACACTCCTTTATAATCATTTTTCTATTTATTTGAGATAAGCTGCCAATTAATAGAAACACAAGACTTATACCAAAGATAGATGAAATAACCGCAAGATTCAACTCTCCAAAGCCCTCACCCAAATATATACCTTCAGATGATGAATAAGTCCCTATAGGCAGTAGCCATAAGTATAAACCACTTAAAAGGACAGAAAAGCCTACCTTTAGCAATCTACTACATGGTAAATATCTGATAATCAAAAACATCCCCCAAGGATAAAGTAGAGTTAATGTCATAAAAACCAAATCAGGTTTTAGGTCAGTATTGTGATTAGGATAATCTGCGAGGACAACTATTAAATAAAGTAAAATTGTATTTACTATCATATATATAAAACCTTTATGTTTTGATAGCTTACCTTTTACCAAAATGTTTCGTAGCACATAAGGCAGAAACACTAAAGACATTCCAAACAAAGTGCCGATGGTAGACATCCATACATCAGTATTACCATCTACCAAGCCAACAACCAAAATCAAGAAAAGCAAGCTACCCGTAAAGCTGATGATAGTCCAAAAAAACTTTTTTTCTGGCAGTATTAGCGGCACCACAGTAACTGAAGCTGCTACAAAATGAGCTGCCAAAACGGTGTAAAAGAAGTCTAAAGTTTTATCCGCAGCCAAATTTACAATAAAGCAGATTATGATTGGTATCATATAAAGGACTGCCAGCCAAACACCGATATAAAACGATTTTTTCTTTGTTTTACCATATTGTGACCCCATAAACTTTAGTGGGACATCAAAATAAAAACCTACAAAATAAGCGATAGCAATGATAAGTGCAGAAAGGATAATATTGCTCAAAGTAATGTTTTTTGATACAAAGATACCCATAAAAACACCTGTTACAATCGGTATGGTTATTAGTGTCGTGCAACCAATACTGAGAAATTTTGACACCCTGTTTACCTTTTGGATACAGTGTGTAAGGATGCTTGTCTTTTCTGCTTTTAGGGCATCGTCAAGTTCGTCATTTTTCATTTTAGCAGTCAGCTCTCTGCAGGTAGCACATTCTATCAAATGATTTTCTACTAATTCTTTACTTTCTGTGCTGCATACATCCTCTTGATAAAGCGGTAGTAAGTCTTTTACTATTTCGCATGAAATACTCATTTTCCCTCCAATATTTCTTTGATTTTTAATCTGGCACGATGATAGGTAACACATGCCCAGTTGGCTGTCTTTCCAAAAAGTTTTCCGATATTTTCAAAAGACAAATCACCAAATACTCGTAAGTGAAAAACCTCTTTATAAGGCTCATTTAGCGAATGTAAAGCCTTATGGATTTGAAAGATTTTTTCCTCATTTTCAGATTCCAGCTCCATCTCCATTGCGGATAAATGCACTGAACTTTCTAGCACAGATGCCATGTTATCTACCTTATTTTGCTCTCGCTGTTCGTCTATAAATATGTTTTTTGCTATCGAACACAGCCAAGTAATCTCTGATGATTCTCCACGAAAAGCCTTTTTAGAGGTGAGAGCCTTTACAAAAGCCTGCTGCGTAATCTCTTCGGCTGTGTCTCTATTCCTTGCAAGCGTCATCACAAAAGAATATACTTGAGAATAATATTTTCGATACAATAACTCAAATCCAGATTCCAAAAATTCACTTCCTTTTTGTTCTTTCTATTGGTTAGACGAAAAATTTTGTATTTTCTTACAAAAAAAATTATTTATTTTATTTTTCCTTGTAGACCCCCCCATTCTCTATACTCCTGTATCTCAAACTTTTCAGTTCGATACATTTTCCATTCTCCATTATCCATGTCCTTAGTGGTGATTAATTAATCAAATTATCAATAAGTCCTTATTGACAATTCTTAATTCTTAATTCTTAATTACTCTCCATTCTCCTTATTATTTATGCTTGCATTTTGCGAAATTGTTACTTATGATTTATAAGTATCGCGGGGCGAACCCCCGAAGCACCACCACTTATCCCTCCTGCCTTAAGCGAACCCATGCGACAAACAGAAGCTGTGGTCGAATAGCCTGACGGAAGTTTGATGCCCGCGTTACGCAACCAGTAATCTACGCATCCTATAAACTCAGGTGCAACTTTGATTTTTTGGTTGCCTTTGCCCTCTGCTTTTAACCATGTTTCACCGTCAAAGGGAAGAAGTGCAACATGTATTATCCCGTTTTGCTGATAAGTACTGCTCTTAATTGCATAATCCGTTGCCCTTGTGGCTCTTTCTTTGTTTGCTATCCAAACTGTCTGCGGTACGATGAAACTTCTCTCTTTGAAAAAATCAATGGTTTCCCCGACATTCAACAAAAACACCTTGTCTTTTGTATCTTTGCCAAGCTCCTCGTATTTCTCAAAAGTATCGTCATACAATATGTTTTGTTTCGCATATTGGGTTTTCACTTTGCCGATGTTATCCTTGTGATAAAAAACTCCGTTTTTTGTATTCAATCGCTCTACGATTTGGCTTTTTTCTTGACTGTTGAAAGCAGAATTAAAGAAATAACCGTTTAACCATTTTCGCAGGTCGCTAACCTCCCACGAGATTGTTGCCTTTGTCATTGTATCATGCCACATTTTACAAGCCAAAACATATTCGCTTACAAGTAACTTATGACTGTTATTGTTTTCCAAAACTCGCCACAAAATCTTTTTCACTTCGCCGCTTTTACCTTGTGGGAAACTGCCGAACTCTACAAATAGATTGTCAATTATTTTAAGACCACCGCCAAGTGGTGCAAAATCAACCGATGGGGTCACACCTGTCTGCGGAAGTCGAACACCTGTAGAGTTTGTGTCTGCCTGCTTTGGATGTTTGGACGGCACAGATTGTGTAGCTCTCACACCTGACTTGGTTGCTTGTTTCTGGATTTCTTTCCCATCTCTTACAAGGTCATCCATTGACCTTCCGCCGATTAATTGCTGGAATTCATTAACCATATCATGTGTATTTGGTGCGGATTGCGTAGCCGTTGCAGGTTTATCGGGTGCAAACTCCTGCATAGATTGCATTGTTGCCTGATGTTGTAATTTCCCTACTTCTTGTGAAAGTCGCATAACGGTTACAAAATCGGCTTTTGCGGCTGCCGCTTGTATTTGCTCTTGAAGTTCCAAGAGTCTTTTTGTTAATTCGTCATTATTCATCGTGTTTCTCTCCTTTATATCATTCTCCTATATAAATAAATTAAGTTCATTCAAACTAATTATTTTGCTACCTTGTTTTTCATAATAAAGTAGCATTTCAGGGATTTTCTTTTTATCCCAACCGGTGATACAATCTGTCAAGACAGAAACTTCATAGCCAGTCTTTAGTATATTAAACAGGTCGATTTAACACAAACAGTGGCATCTGCTCCCTTTAGATAGAATTCATTTATTTCATTATAACCGCCGCTTACTGAGTTTTTATATATAAACCTTTTTTGTCTTCGATGACATTTTAATTATCTTACTCATAAGAACCAAAATAAACAACTACCCTTTTTTGTCAAATAATTCTTTTGGGTTACTCCTTATCATATAAATCAAAAGCATTATTGACTTTTATGTGTGCCAATACATGAAAAACTAAGTCAGCACCCCTTGAATAAATTATTTCAGGTAAAAAAGATATAATTGGTTTCCATTCTTTCCATAGAATTTTATCATAGCTTTTTTGTCAATAAAAACGGAAACGCAGCATCTTGCCTGCAAAAAAACAGAATAGTCAATACAAGCTGACAAGATGCCTTCGTTCCCAGTTGTTACTGGTTCACCCCTTCAAGTTGCTGTGGTTTAACGATAAATATATCATTCAGAATAAAAATATCTATTCATAACTAATTGTATATCAACATATTACAAACTATTTTAGCAGTCCATCAATTTAATTGCTAATTTTTTGTAACACTTTTTAAGAAGGATAGTTTTATCTTTATAAAAAATAATATAGGAGGAACGAAATGTTCAGAATTGCAAGAAGAGAAAACTTTTCACCGATATTCAGCATGTTTGATGATTTTATGAAAAACACAGCTGTAGAGGAAATAAAAAATGTAGGTGAAAACGAGATTGTAAGTGCAATGGCACTTGATTTGGTAGAGTCTGCAAAGGAATTTAGAATCATAGCCAATCTACCAGGGATTTGTAAAGAGGATGTGAAAATATCTCTCGATAAAAATCAATTGATAATCGAGGCTATTCACAAAAAAGAAGAATTGTCTGAAAAATCTGTCTATCACCATAGAGAGAGATTTTTTGGGAATTATCGTAGGGTAATCTATTTACCTGACAATGTCGATAAAAATGGTATTAAAGCCAAAATGGACAATGGGCTTTTAGAACTTGTCATTCAAAAAGCAGAAGAAAAACCACAGACCTTTATAAGTATCGAATAAGGAGGAATGAAATGAGACTAATACCTTTTAACAAGATGCAAAGAGAGCTGATGCCAAGCTGGACTTTGTTTGACGACTTTGTTCATAAGTTTTTTAGTGAAGATTTTATCGAAAATTCTCGTCTTATGGCAGTGGATGTCATTGAAACAGAAAAGAATTTTGAAATCAAAGCTAACCTTCCTGGTGTAAAAAAAGAAGATATAAAGATTTCAATAAAAGAAAATCAATTGTTTATTTCTGCTAGCACCGTAGAAAAGAAAGTAGAAAATACAGAGAATCTGATAAGGTCAGAGCGATATGTTGGACAATATCAGAGATTGTTTACCTTGCCAGAAAACAGCGACAAAGACAATATCAAAGCGGTTATGGAGCAAGGTGTCCTCAGCCTACAGATACCCAAAAAAGAGCCTATTCCGAAAAAAGAAATTGTGGTTGAATAGGTGTTTTGATTTCCGAAATGAGAAATCATTGATAAAAAAGGTGGAAAAAAGACCCCTACTAAATAAAATTAGTGGGGGTTGTTTTTTTAGGGACTCATATCTCAGTCTTCTACTCCATAGCGATAAGTGAGATTTCTACATCACCACTTTTGGGTAGATCTCTGACTTCAATGACTTCTCTGGCAGGGAAAGGCTCTGCAAAATTTTTCTTATAAATCTCATTTAGGATAGGGAATTTTCCCATATCTTTAACGAAAACAGAGACTTTTATGACATTAGAAAATGTCATGTTTGCTTCAGCCAAGATATTTTTTAGATGCGAAAAGACAAGCTCTGCTTGCTCCTCAAAGCTATCTGCAAGTATACCTGTTTCAACGACAAAACCGAGTTGTCCTGAAATAAAGAGTATTCCATTTTTCATAGTTGCTTGCGAATATGGACCTATCGCTGCTGGGGCTTTTTTTGAATTGATGATTTTCATCATTCCTCCTGTATATTTTTAGTTGTGAGTTGTGAGTTTTGAGTTCTCACTACTCTCTTCTCGCCCCTCACCCAGAGATTGCTTCGGAGGAAATTCAAGTAAGGAACCTCGCAATGACGATGGGGTGGGACTAACTACTCACTACTTACTTTGTCTCTTTTTACTTTCATCCAAAATCAAAGACCAAATATTTTTTACTAAATCAAGAGATAAATCGAGTTCATCGGCTATTTCAAAAATATTTGAATATATTTCATTTTCCCTATTTTCGTCAAACACAGGTAAATTGTATTTATTTTTGTATACTCCAATATTTTTTGAAATCTCAAAGCGCCGATATAAAGATATAATTAGGTCTTCGTCTATTTTATCCAGAGCCTCTCTATACGAATTTAAATCTTTTTCTTTGGAAGAAATTAAATCTTGATGTGCAATGGCATCAGCGAGGACAAGCTGTATCATGCTTTCGATGACAGATAGAATACGGGGAACGAGACAAGTATCGTGTCTACCTTTGATTTGAGCAAGATTTTGCACTGGCTTTCCTATTGATGAAATAGGTTTCAGGGCAATTCTCAACTTTATTGTATTACCGTCGGAGACTCCGCCCAAAATGCCACCTTGATGATGAGGTAGATATGCCTCGCTGCCTTTCATTTCGGATAGTTCAAAGCCAGAGCCAAACTCAATACCTCGCACACCCCCTATACTCAAAATAGCTTTAGCGAGATTGGCATCGAGTTTTTCAAAGACTGGGTCACCGAGACCTGCTGGGATATTTAATATCTGAGCTTCAACAATAGCACCCAAGGAATCAAGCTCATCTTGAGTAGACTTCAAAATTATTGATACATCATCATAAGTATCTGGACAACACCAGCTCAAGGAGTTTGTTTCTTTAAAGGATTCGTCGTAACTTCTAATACAGATGTGTCCAATCTTTATTGGATAAACATTTATTAGAATATTACCCAAAATATTCTTTATAAATGCCCCTGCTGCAACTCTTGAAATAGTTTCACGACCAGAGGCTCTGCCACCGCCACGGAAATCATAGATTTTATATTTCTGAAACCAGCTAAAATCTGCATGTGCAGCTCGAAATTGATTTCTTAAAAACTCATAGTCTTCTGAACGGAAATCATTGTTTTTAAAAAGAATACAGATAGGCATTCCTGTAGTTTTTCCCTCAAAAACACCAGAAATTACTTCAAAATCGTCATTTTCTTTTCTTTGAGAAGTATATTCAGCCTGACCAGGTCGCCTCTTTTCGAGAGCTATTTGTAAATCTCGGTATGGAAACTCGATATTGGGTAAGACATCTTCAATGACAAGACCCATGTATTGTCCGTGACTCTCACCAAAAGCAGTAAAACCAAAGTATTTTCCAAAAGAGTTGGATTTCATATTACAAATCTCAAATCCAGTCGCCATCATTTCGCGTCATTGCGAGGTAACTTCCTTGAAACTGCCAAAGAAGCAATCCACACGAAACAATCTCAGTCACATTCTGCCGTATTAGTCATTTTACTAGGATATATCATCTGTGATTTGTAATCTGTGATTTGTGATTTTATTAGGATTCCGACTCTTCATCCTTGTCATAATAATTTTCATTTCCCTCTGCATCTTTGTCGACATAAAACTCTTCATCAATGTCCCAGCTATCGTCAGCTACTGCTCTGATGTATTGTGAGATAGTAATTTTAAGATTTGCAAGACAAGGATAATAATCGATAACATAGCGCGTGATATGGTCTTCAAGGTCAAAATCGATATTTTCAAGTGCAAAAGATGAGAGACCTACAGCAATAGAGAGCGAATTAAAGCCCAAATTCACTTTTATTTTAGGTTTTTCATCGATTAAGTCTTCCAGATAGTCAGGGAGAGTTCTTGACATTTTATTTACACTGCTAAGTCTCTGATAACCCTTAAATCCGATATATGCTCCACCTGCGAGAGCTCCGATTGTAAAAAAGTTTTTCCAAAATCTTTTCATGTTTCCTCCATATAATTATTGATTTTTGAAATTTATCATTTTTAGTTATTTTTTTATTTCTTATCCTCTATCCCCTATCCCTTATCCCCTATCCCTTATCCCCTATCCCCTATCCCCTATCCCCTATCCCCTATCCCCTATCCCCCTATCCCCTATCCCATATCCCATATCCATATCATCTATACATAGACTTTATTCTTCCCCAAGATGACGATTGAATACCTCTTGCCACTTCTCCACCTACATCGTCAATATTTCTTGGATGGAGAGAAAATCTATTGTGTGAAAAACTCACGATACCAATGATATAAGAGTAGTTTGCACCTACAGTAAACAAATCTCTGTTTATACTATGACTAAAACCATTTCCAATATTTATACCCACATTATCGTCTTCAATGAGAGCGAGAAAAGAGCCATTTAGTATTCGTCTACATGAAACATTAGTGATTTTTACCAAAACTGATTCATAAGCTTCCATTGTCAATGCCTCTTGAATTGTAACAAGAGAGGGTGTAGGGAGTGTGTTATTTCTCGAAATGACTCTTAAATTTTGTGGCTGTGTGATAACCGTCATCCCCATCAATTCGGAGACCCTTCCTTGAATTTGTATTAAATCACCTATAGAAACTCTGCCTCTGATGTTATCTACAGCTATTCCAGACCAAGCACCACCCTGAGGTTCACTGAGAAAGACTCTATTGTTTTCATAGCCAATAGCGGTAACGACCCCTTGAATAGTAACAGTCTGATTCACAAAAGTAGAGGGGAAAGTCCCATCAAAACCGGAATTTGTAGTGAACTGTATATCGTATATAGAAACTATATCTACAGCTACAAGATACTGAGCTAAAAGAAAAAAAACGATAATTAAAGAGAAAATTTTCACACCCATTTGGGGCAGGATTATGCTCTTTTTTGATAACAGAAATCTCTGTAATTTGTTTCTCTGTCTACATCTTAAAGTCATAAAAGACCTCCAATCTATGAAACAATGTTTTTCAAAGCCTCTTTTTTGTCAAATAAAATCTTGAAATCAATATTATTTTTTTATTTTTTTTTTTGATAACGGATTTTTTTCATTTAAAGGACTATCCCAATGGGGAATACTCTATATAAAAGAGAAAAGGAAAATGATAACACATAAAGAATTGCTTTAAGTTTTTAATATAGGAAATTTCTGCTAAAGAATTTTACTTAAAAAAAGTTATCCACATTGTAAGTCCCCTATTGTAACCCCTTTATTTTTGCTTAATTTAAATAGGGTAGCTATCTGTATAAGATACAATCTTGTGGAAACCCACTTGTACCAAATCAAAATTACAATTTACAAATACTCTGTTCAAAATAAAATTGAGCAGGGATATTTAATTACTAATCACTAATTAAATATTAGGCTCAATATGTATAGTAGCCTCCATTTGAAACTTATCTCTGACCATATTTTCAATATCAGTAGCTATTTTATGCCCTTGCTCTATAGACATATCCCTATTTAGTTTGATATGAAAGGTCAGTTCATTATGAGAGATATAGTCATGTATGTGAAAATGATGTGTTTGCATGTCATTTTTATATTTTTTGGTAATTTCCTCAGAAATATTTTTAATAAGCTCAGGAGGCGGCTCTTCACCGAGCAATTTAGTAATCACATCTTTAAGGATTTTAAAGGTTGCATAGAAAAGCATCAGAGCAATGATGATTCCCAAAGCACTATCAATCCACCAAAAATACTTGGCAAATAAGATACCTACCAATACCACCACAGAGGAAAGTGCATCAGACCTATGATGCCAGCCATCAGCTCGAACACTCGAATTGCTGGTCTTCCTTGCTATATAGAAAGCATACTGAGCTAAAAGTTCTTTTACTACTATCGAAATGATAGTAACAATGATTGCCCAAATCCCATACTCTACGCTTTCTTTTTCGTTAATTTTTTCAAAAGAGCTGCTGATAAAATCCCAGGCGATGATCCCTAGAATTACAGCTATAAAAAGTGAGGCAATCAGCTCCCATCGTCCATGACCAAAAGGGTGTTCTTTATCAGCTTTTCTTGAAGACAATTTTGTAGCTATTATTACGATGACAGAGCTTAAAGAGTCTGACATTGTATGCCAAGCATCTGCTGCAAGAGCTATCGAGCCTGTAAGCATAGCTACCCACATCTTGGCTACAAACAAGATTGAGTTTATGACTATTGAGACTGATCCTGCTAAATAGCCTCCTTTTGTTTTATCCATAATATATTCTCCAATGATTTTATTTAATTTACAAGATTAAGTAGAGAACAGATAAATGTGTTCTTTAAAAACTTAAAATCAATTTTGGTGTTATTTTAATTTATTTCTTTTAATAGAGGCAAGCCATTAAAATCCTCTTATTTTTGTATTTCGAGTGTTCAAATATGTAGGCTCGGTCAAAAATTATCAGTATAGTTTGTTTGTCAATTATTTTCATAAATATGATAATATTTAAAGAATTTACAACTGTTCTATGCTCTCTATATAAAAACAGTTTTAAAAGACTTTAATTTTTTGTTCTCCATCCATATTTTGTCCTTATTTTTACATCCTCTATGCTGCCTGATAAATCAATTTCTGTTTCAAATTGAACTAAACCTGTGGACGCTTTCCAGCTTAATCTACCTCTTAGTCGGATATGATGTGGTGGCAATATATCTATAAAATAATAGCCAAAATAAGGTGAGGAAATACCTATATCAGCTATGCTATTGTCATAATCATCACGAGCATTTAATCGCCATCTTGCATTCTCACCCAAAGGCTCAAATCGATTAGAAGTCAAACGAGGATAAAATGTAGATAAATCTACTTGATCAAGTGGTTTCATCCCCGCTCCGCCCTCTGCTTCTGGTGCATTCCACCATGATATCGTGTATTCGGCTATGATTTTTGCTCCATGCTTTAAAGGTATGCTCATACGATAGCTGTCATAAGCTCTCCATACTAAAACGATTTGGCACATCACAAGAAAAAAAATTATATACCTATTCTTTCCAAGCTGAGATAAATATCTGTGAAACTGTTTTAATAAAAATAATTACATTATAATGCAAATTGTATAACCTGGAAAAACAGACCATATTTAATATTTTTGTAAAATGTCCTTAATATACTGTATTTAAGTGTTCATGAATATACAGGAAAAATCGATTATGTTTAAATATTTAATAGTATAATTCTCTATTTTATTGTAGTATCTAAATTTTTCTGATATGTCAATTTTCATAATTTTAAAGTAGCAGAGCCATTAATAATCTCAGGTATTCTTTGATAATTTTAACTGATTATTCTTTAGTCCCTTGTCAACCTTTATAAATTTTATTTAACAATTATTTCAATAGAACCATTCTCCGCACAGTAACTTGCTCACCACTCCGCATCATATAAAAATAAACAGCACTTCCAACCTCAAAACCATCATCATCTCTTCCATTCCACATTAAGTAATATTCTCCTCTATCCATAAAACTATTTAAAAGGTTTCGAACTTTCTGCCCTCTTATATTGTATATGTCAATACTCACATATCCAGGATTATCTATTGAGTATTTAATAATGGTCTCTGGATTGAATGGATTGGGATAATTACCTATGAGCATAAAGGATGGATTAATTACGAAATCGTTAGTTGAAGTTATTGGTTCATAAGTTCTTAAAAACGGGTAACCATCATTGTTTTCTGGATCAATATCCCAAATACTTTCAAAATCCCATCCAAATTCGATAAAAGTATTCTGTATTTTCATTTGATAAGATAACAATCCATTAATATTCTCAACTATACACCATTCTTCGCCTTGAATAATACCTATAGGTTCTTCCAATCCTGTAGTTTCTATATCCCAAAAAGTATTTTTAATAACAGATAACTGAAAAGCACCGACTAATCCAAAGAAGTTTGGATTTTGTTTTGAAGTAGTGGACACATAACAATTTTCAATTACCGTGCTTATCGCCATCATAACAAGTCCGCTGGTGGTAGTAATGTGATTATTACTACCATTAACAAAATCTCCGTTAAAATAAGAATTAATGAGACTACCTCTCATTAATACAGAAACGAGTCCACTTATAGTTGCCGCATTATTTCCATCCAAGATTGCTGTTGAATAACAAAACTCAATAATAGTATTATCTGAAATTCCTATCAATCCAGCTATGGAAGCATCTAAAGGATTATTACTATATATTTTTCCTGAAAATGATGAGTTTCTAATAGAGCTTTCTCGAGATTGTCCTACTATTCCACCAATAAAAGCATATCCCCTTATTTCCGCGTTTTCTATCCTTAAAAAAGATATATCAGCTAAATATATTCCCCCAAAAAAACCAACAAATAATTCTGAATTTTCATTTATATATAAGTTTGATATCAAAAAATTATTTCCATTAAAATTGCCACGAAAATCATTTCTTTCTACTATTATTGGAGGAGTTGTGATAGAAGCATGACCGATTGGAGAAAAGCCTGAACCAAAATTCCACAATTTTGTTTCTGTCGCATCTATATCAGCAGTTTGTATGAAAAAGTACTGATTATCATCGTTCCCCCAAAATTCTTCTGTTTCAGAAAGCCATCTTAGATTTCCTAGATTGCTTATCATGAAAGGATTTTCTGCACTTCCTGAATTGTATTCATAGAAATTTTCAGGAAGTTCTGCATTTGTTTCTGCAAACATTGATATGTTCATCATAAAAAATATAACAAACATAACTATTAATATAAAAATAGATTTAATTTTTTGATTTTTCATATTATCACCTCACTAATAAATTAACCAAACAAATGTAGATAAAGAATTATAGCAATAGCACCAAGAAGTCCACCATTAATTAAATATGACAAACCAGAGGCTATAAGTGCTTCTATAGCGGCATCTTGCATATGTTGTTCATGAGTCATAAAAGCCATTGGTGAACCCCAAGTGCATTCAAAACAAAAATTTGTATCCCATGCATATTGTAATATAAACGCCTGAGTATCATTAATATTTCCAAGAAATAATCTTACAATCGTAAAAGGTATTATAGTGATGTCTACATCAATGTCATCTGATCCTAAAAAACCTACAGTATCATAAAATCTTGAAGTGTTCAAAGTAAATTTTAAGACTTGATTATACATGTCAGTAAAACTCTCATTATCAATTGATTCTTCCAAGAAAGATATCATAGGGATAAAAGATTCAGCTTGAAAAGATAACTCTAAAAATGTCTCAAAATGAACTTGCTCTGCAGCAGTAAGTAGATTCTTTATATTTTTGTCATAATTTTCCCATAACATATCCATATTTTCATCTATAGTGAAAACCATTAAGTTTCTGCCACCATGTTCATTTTTGTAGTCTAAATATTTTGTTTTAACAGAATCAGAAAACATGTTTTCAATAAAAGTATTCTCATCAATATTGAATTTATTTTTAGACTCTGATATTATTTCTTCAAAAAGCTTTGCATCTGTAAATAAATGCAAGTTTTCAATGATAAATTCACTAAGTAGATAATATTCGATTTCATTGTCCTTTATGAATGAATGACTATTTTCAAGCAAAATATCGACATAATGAGACGAGTCATACCTTGAGAAATATTCATACAATACATACTCGTGAATAGTAGTTTCATACCCTTCAGTATAAGTTTTGAATAGGTTAGAATCATCATTTACAAGGTTCTCACAGCTTATGATTACTGCAAAAATCAGTAGTACCACTATTAGTGATATTAAAAAAAAAGAATTCTTCTTCATTGTTTTTTCTCCTTAATTTCGAGTTAATTTCGAGGTAAAAAATAATGGCGGCTATCTACTCTCCCACACAGTTGCCCGAGCAGTACCATCGACGCAAAAGAGCTTAACTTCTGTGTTCGGAATGGGAACAGGTGTATCCTCTTCGCTATTGCCACCATCATTGAAAAACGAGGTTTCAAAGTAGTGAGTAATGAGCAGTGAGTTGTGAGTTTTTTAGCTCACAGCTCACTACTTATTACTCAAAACTTTTGTAAATGGAACAGAGGAGTAGTGAAA
>Ga0099364_10005535_pt1 | contig 18697 bp, 15 predicted proteins | sample TergutTh196P3_FD_73070 | JGI IMG/M metagenome (GOLD analysis project Ga0099364, IMG submission 73070) | Microcerotermes parvus P3 segment gut microbial communities from Pointe-Noire, Republic of the Congo - Th196 P3 | ecosystem: Host-associated > Arthropoda: Insects > Digestive system > Gut ...
TACAAATTGACGCTGCAATTGATCAACACGCAAACGTTCTCACCAATTATGGAATCGACACCGATGCGGAAAGAGTACAACAATTCGGTCAAAGGAAAAATCGGGAATTGGTTTAAGAAGTAAGCAGCACAGCACACCGCCGGCGGAAACAAAGCGTACTTTGCGGTAAAAAAAGAAAATTTAACCGCAAAGACGCAAAGAAGCGCAAGGTTCGCAGGGTGCAATTTCATGCCGTTTACAGCATATACCCTAAACGGGCAGGAACTGGGCGTTTTCCTTTACGTCCTTTGCGGTTAAGAAAAATCAACAACCGGATTACGCAGCACACCGATTTTTTCAATTTCCACCTCGACCAGATCACCCGGTTTAAGATAGACTGGCGGCGTTCTGCCGTCGCCGACTCCGCCCGGTGTGCCGGTATAAATAACATCTCCCGGCTCCAACGTCATGACCTGAGAAACATACGCTATCAACTTCGGGACGGGAAAAATTAACTGGTTTGTATTGGACTTCTGCATCGTGACTCCATTGAGCCGAAGTTCAATTCCCAGATTACCCGGATCACCGACCTGCTCTGCGGCAACAACGGGTCCGAGGGGAGCAAACGTGTCGAACGATTTCGCGAGCAGCCACTGTCCAGCCGGTGCTTCTCTTTGCCACTCTCTTGCGGAAACATCATTTCCGCAAGCATATCCGGCAACATAATCCAGTGCTTCGGCTTCGGCAACATTTTTCGCCGTTTTACCGATGACAGCAACGAGTTCTGCTTCATAATCGACTCTCTGACTGACCGCCGGCAACCGAATAGGTTCACCGTCGCGCACAAGAGCATTGGCGGTCTTGTTAAAAACAACAGGCCGCTCTGGAACGGTCGCTCCGGTTTCAAGAACGTGATCCCGATAGTTCAGTCCGATGCAAATAATTTTCATACCCGTTGTTTTAGTCCGAAGCAGGGGGAATGTCAAGGGCTTGGTAGTTCAATTTTAACCGCAAAGACGCAGAGATTGTGCAAAGGGCGCAAGGCAAAAACGGCAAAACGCTCCCCTTGCAAATCCGCTCCGATTACGCTACAATGTCCCGAAGTTGTTACATAGATTTCGAGGTTCATCAAAAAGGAGCACTTATGACACTGAAAACCAGTCAGTTATTTATTATTTCATGCGGGCTTGCGTTGCAGGCGTGCATTCTCGTACTCTTAAACGGATTCATTCCTACATGGGCAGGGCATGATGCTCTCTGGGTTGCTTTTCAGGCGTGGGCAGTTTACTTCCTTGCAGGATGCACCGTTCTGGGCGGAATCAGGGCATTGATTGGTTACGCGACAGGGATCGCAGCATCCATCGCCATCATCGAACTGATGGGCGCACCCGGTATCAGTAGCCTTCCTGTTGTGGACGTAGGTGTTGGAATGAGTCTTGCGATGGCAGTAGCCGTACTCATCGTGGTTATTCCCGCTATCATGACCGAAAGTTTGAAAAACATGGTTCCGGCACTCTTCATTGGGTCGGGCGCGTTCTTCGGACTGTCGCAGATAATGGGCGGAACAGGTTGGGAAGGGCACATGGCAGTGGCACAGGCGGAACTCACTTATTGTGCCGTCGGACTGTTGTTCGGCTTCATCACGGTCGGCTGGCGGGGTATGTACGAGGCATCCCTCAAAAGAGAGACAAAGTAACAGAAAAAATGATACTTTGCGCCCTTTGCAATAACCTTTGTGCTCTTTGCGGTTAAAAAAACTTTGCAATTGAAACAAAGGATTGAACCGCGACGGGCGCACAATAATCGAACCATGAAAAACATTTTCTGCATGAAATGGGGAACGAGGTATTCCCCCTCTTACGTCAACACACTGGCAGCGATGGTGCGCCGGCATCTCGCCCCGCCCTACCGCTTCATCTGCTTCACCGACGATGCTCAAGACCTCGACCCGCAGGTGGAAGTCCGATCCTTGCCGGAAATGCAACTCGAACGCTCTCTGCCGGAGAGAGGCTGGCGGAAGTTGACAATTCTGGGTAATCATCTCGGCAGCGATCTGTCAGGACCCGCACTCTTTCTTGACCTGGATGTGGTCATTTTGGACAATTTGCAGCCCTTTTTCGACCAAGAGGGGCGGTTTATCATCATTCACGAATGGGGATTCAGCGACCCGGTCATCGGGAATTCTTCAGTCTTTCGTTTTGAAATCGGCGAACATCAGGACGTACTGGATCACTTCCTCCATCACGGCGAAGAAGTGCGGCAACAACATCGGAACGAGCAAGCGTATCTTTCCCACGCGATTCACCGCAAAAAAATGCTCTCCTACTGGGACGAAACATGGTGCCGCAGTTTTAAGCGGCACTGCATGCGCCCCTTTCCGCTCTGTCATTTTCTACCGCCGAAAAAGCCGGCAGAGGCAAAAATTGTCATCTTTCATGGCAAACCGCACCCGGACGACGTACAGGCGGGCTGGGTCGGACATTACGGACTCCGCGCCGCAAAACCCGCCGATTGGATCGCCGAAAACTGGCAATGAGTAACCTGTTATGTTTCATTCTGTGAATATGGCATGAAGATGCTCTTTGCGTCCCTCGCGCTCCTTTGCGCTCTTTGCGGTTAAAAACAACCGCCATCGCAAAGTACAATTTCGTTCCGTTTACGGTACAATAACTCAAGCCATGAGTTCCGCCACTGCGACTTCCCCCTCCGAACGCACCGAATTGCAGATTCGCACCCTGCTGGGGGAGATTGCACAACATTCTAAACGCGACATCCCGCCGGAAGAGTTTCACGCCGAATTCCTCCGCTCGGTGATCGCTGCACTGGGGGCTCTCGGCGGAGGACTCTGGGTACTCGAAAACGGCACTCTCTCGCTTTCCTATCAAATCAATTTCAAAGAACTCCGTCTGCAAGACAGCGATGCGGAAAAACATACCCGGCTGCTCACCCGGATGCTGAACAGTCCCGACACCGGCACACTCCTGCCGCCGCACTCCGGCACCGAAGGGGATGATGAGGCAGGCAATCCGACAGAACATCTTTTGATTGTCTGTCCAATCCGCACCGAATTGGAGACCGTCGGGCTGGTACAAATCATTCACCGTGCCGATGCCCCCGCTGCCATCCAGCGGAACTTCGTTCAATTTCTTGCCCAAACCTGCCGCTATGCGACCGACTATTACAAGAACCGGCAACTCCGGCACTTCGGCGAGCGGCAAAACCTTTGGGTTGTCCTCGAAGACTTTACGCGGACAATTCACCAAAATCTTGACCCGAAGTTGACGGCATACACCGTTGCGAACGAAGGTCGCCGCCTCATCGGGTGCGACCGGGTGAGCGTTGCCCTGCGGAACGGCAACTCCTGTCCGATAAGCGCAGTCAGCGGACAGGATACGGTGAATAAACGCGCCACGATTGTCCGGCATCTCGGTAAGGTGGCGGCGGTTGTTCTCCGGGCTGGGGAGCCGGTGTGGTACTCCGGCAGCACCGCCGATTTTCCGCCGCAAATCGAAAATGCGATTGAAAAATACGTAGATGAATCGCACAGCAAAATGATCGCGGTCTATCCCCTTGTCCACCGCAAAAAAGAGGGAAGCGAAGAGGATGACAAAAAGAAACGCCGCACACCGAAGCGTCCGTTCGGCGTGCTGATTGTCGAACAACTCGGCGACAGTCAAATCACGGAGCAACTCCGCAAGCGGGTGGACATCGTTGCCGACCATGCGAGTTCTGCACTCGGCAACGCGTTGGAGCATCAAAGTATTTTCCTGCTGCCGCTGTGGAAACTGCTGGGGAAGTCAAAGCGGCTGATTGCCGGGGAAAACCTGCCGAAGACCATTGCGGTTGCCCTTGCCGTTTGTGCGTTGATGGCAGCAATGCTCTTTTTGCCCTGGAAATTTCAAATGCACAGCACCGGCACGTTGGAGCCGGGCATCCGGCATCGGATTTATTCGCCGCTTGATGCGGAAATCAAGCAACTCTTCGTCGAACACAACATGCAGGTCTATGGACCGGTGATAGGCGAGGATGGTGTTGCGTATCTCGGAGCACGGCTTTTGGAACTCCGCAGTCCCGACCTGGAGGCGCGGGAAATCGAACTCCGCGGGGAGGAATTGCGGATACTGGATCATCTCCAATCACTTGCCCGGCAGTTGCAGAATCAAGGGGGGCAGTTATCCGATTTAGACCGTGCCGACTTGTTGGGGCAAAGGGATCGGGCATTGATTCAACTCGAAACGGTACAAAAAAGACTGGACTTTTTCAACCGCTTTGAAAAGCCGCAGTTACTCCTGACCTCTCCGATAGAGGGCGTGGTTGTAACAACAAATCTGCAACGCCGCCTCACACCCAAGCGTCCGATCAACCGGACAGATTATGTAATGGAAATTGCCGACTTAGAGGGTCCCTGGCAACTGGAACTCCTGATGCCGGAGCATCGGATGGGATACATCGCGAAGCAGCAGCAGCGGCAGCCGGGTCAGCCGTTGCGGGTCGAGTTCCTTCTGGCGAATGCCCCCGGCGTGTGGCACACCGGCTGGGTCACGGAGATTCACAACCGGGCGGAAGTCCGGTCGGATTCGGGCAGTGCCAGTGCGATGTCAAGTGCCATCAATACGGTGTTGATTAAAGTGGCGTTTGACGAGGAGACCAAGCAAAAAATGGAACTGCGTCCGGGTACAGAGTGCCATGCAAGAATAGACTGCGGCAAGCGTCCGCTGGGCTATGTGATCTTTTATGAGTTGATCGTCTATTTCCAGAAGAATGTTTGGTTTCGATGGTTCTAGTGTCTTGTTCGCATTAAAACTTGGGATAAGGGAACCTCTAAAAATAGATTCTTTGCGTCCTTTGCACCCTCTTTGCGCCCCTTGCGGTTAAAAGAGTTCGGATTGAACCGCAAAGTACGCAAAGGGTTACGCAAGGGACGCAAAGGACAGATTGATGCGTTTCGGCATATCAACGCGACCGCAACACCTTAATTTCCCTTGCCGTGATGTGCCGGGCATTGAGTATCCGGTCGTAACCGAGCACGCCGTTGATGCCGACGAATTGACCGACGTTCGGCAATAAATCGAGATTTGCCGAGGGCGAGATTAAGCAAATAATCCGCTCCCTTTCATCGACCACAGCAAAGGGCGGATGCCCTTCTGGAATAGGAGACTCGAATTCTCCCAACCGCCCCACGATGTCGTAACCGGCAACATTGACTCCCGCTTGAAGCGGTGTCAAACTGCTCTGTGCCGCCGTAGGTGTGTATGCCGGAATGACCGATTGCCGTTGTGGGGCAGGCGTGCCTGCGGTCGTTGCGGACGGTGCCGCGACGGGTGATGCCGCCGCCGCTGGTGCCGGTGCTGGTCTTGCCAGCATTTGGGGCAGCGATGTTTGGAGCAGCGATGGTGCTGCACTTTGGTTTCCTCTGACAGGGGCAGACCGCCGCAGTGCCAATTCCCGCCGGACAATCCGGGTTCGTTGCAGCGATTCAAGCAGATGATAGGTTTTTTCCATGTCAATATCTGTCGGAGCAATTTGGTGCAGTTCCTCTGCCCGGTGAATCAGCAGGGCAAAGACTTCATCATTGGTCGGACGGGTCATCACGACGTAGGCTTCCCGCTGTAATTCGTTGAATGCCCGTTGGAAAGGATCGATAACAGTCCCGGACTCGCTCCTTTGTGTTACCGGAGCACTTTGTGCTGCGGCAAGTCTCGGCACGGGAATAGAAGAGTGTTCCGGCTGCGAAGCCCTCGGCAATTCGGGGATGTGTGCAGCCATAGCACTGTTGGACATTTCTGAACGGATTTGCTGGATTTGCGGCGGGATTGGGGAGTCGCCGCTCTCGTGCCGAACCTGCCGGATAGCGTTTGATTTTAGGGCTGACCGGTGTATCCACCGGAACTCACCGCTCGGCGGAGCGATTTTGAGCCAAACCGGGCTGGCAAGATTCTCCGGGGTTTCCCGGCGTTCAAGAATGAGGACGGTCTCCCCCCTCTTGAGGGCAATCTGGACGGTATCGCAATCATCGGAATAATCGCTGCCGATACGGGAAGCGAGTCCATCGGCAAGGACAGTACCGACATTACCGGTTCCGAAGTCCACATACGCGGCACTGACCCAGGAGAAACTGCCGATGGGAGGACGGATGGCGCACCATTCTCCTTGTTCGTAATAGACTTCGACTTTATCGCCGGTTTGGAGTTGCAACACCGGATAAAAATCAATACCAGGTCCGCTCCGCACGGCAACACCGTCCGCCGTGATGAGGGCAGTGTAGGAAGCCGCGAACGGTTCTGTCCCGGTAGAAAAAGGAGCAAAACAGAGCAATAAAAGGGGCAAGTAATAAATGTACCGCATAATTTCTACGTAGTCCGAAGAAACGGATTCGATGAATTTATAAAGAAAAATCGCAAATAGGGCAAGAGCAATTTTGCGAAAATGTTGCGGTCAACTCTTTTTTAACCGCAAAGACGCAATGTTCCTGCAAAGAACGCAAAGACACAAAGAGCACAAAGAATCTCGAATACCCATAAATCCCTTTGTGTCCTTCGTGCCTTTGTGCGAAACATAATCTGTGTCATTTAAGAAACGGCGTACCACCGTCATTTCGCTGCGCTCCATTCCGGCTTTTGTTAAGGGAACCTCTAAAAATAGATTCTTTGCGTCCTTTGCATAATCTTTGCGCCCCTTGCGGTTAAAATAGTTCGGATTTAACCGCAAAGTACGCAATGGGTTAAGAAAAGTGCGCAAAATACAGATTTGGTGTGTTTTGGCATAAGTCAAAGTGTAAAAATTGATTTTTAGAGGTTCCCTTAACAAAAAGGTTGTTGACAAAAGACGGGATACAAGATTTGTAACTTTTCTTTTTTAACCGCAAAGAACGCAAAGGAAAATTCCCATTCCTTCCCGTTTATGGTGCAACGAACGTTTTCAACGCGTTTCCGGCATAATAATACCCCACAGCAACCAACAGACCGGGCAGGAGGTTGGCAACTTTGATCTTGGCGTTTAACGTCATATTGAGTCCAATTCCCAAAATCATAATGCCGCCCACTGCGGAGATTTGTACAATCAGAGCGTCTGTCAGTATATTCTGCAAGGACCCTGCGAACATTTCAATACTGCCCTGATAAAGCAGAATAGCCGCCGCCGAAAACAGCACACCGAGTCCCAACGAAGAGGCAAGCACCATGGAACTCACCCCGTCAAGGATGGACTTGGTATAAATGGTACTCCGGTCACCGCCGAGTCCGCTCTCGATAGAACCGACCACCGCCATCGCTCCCACACAAAAGAGCAAGGTTGCGGCAACAAATCCTTCGGAAAAGGTCGAATTTTCCTCCTTGCGGCTCAATTTTTTCTGCATCCATCGCCCCAGTTTATTCAAACCGTCTTCGATACGTAACAGTTCACCGGCAAAAGCACCCAATGCCAGCGAGATCACCATAAGCATCAGGTCGCCTCCGATGGCTTTATGAATACCGATAATACAAACGCAGAGTCCAACGGCACGGATGATATTGTCCGCAAACTTGCCGGGTATTTTTCCGCGGAGCAAAAGCCCGATTCCTCCTCCTAATAAGACAGCGAATACGTTCACTAACGTACCAATGATCGTGATGGACATTATTCCTTCGATGGTCAAATGGGGGAGTTTTTGGGAAGGCGGTTTTCTGCCCGTAATCCTAGCCGAAGCCGTTATTATACTGTAAACGGCATGAAATTGTACTTTGCGAACCTTGTGTTCCTTTGCGTACTTTGCGGTTAAAAAAAAGAAGATTTAACCGCAAAGACGCAAAGTCCGATTTCATGCCGTTTACAGCATGTCACCTTGACAACACCCCTTCTCTACGTTAGTGTAGTGGGGAGTGCTCACGTACGAGCGAGTCTCCTTTTCTGATATGTCTTCTGATGCGTGCTTTGTTTCCTCTTTTTTTGGTTGTCTGTCTGGCAGCGGAAGTGCGGAGTTTTACCGATACAGAAACAACGCGTCCCCAAATCCGGCAATGGATTCAGCAACTCGGCGATGAGAGTTATCTTGTGAGGCAACGTGCGGAATCGCTTTTGATTCACGCAGGGATGCAAGCCCATCCCGAATTGCAGCGTGCAAGGCAGAGCCGTGATATTGAAATCGCCCGCCGTGCAGAATATGTGCTGAGCCAGATTGAGCCCTCTTTTCTCGATACCGAGAACCGCGCCGTGGCTCTTTGGGTCAGGTGGTATGTCGAAGCCCCCCATCAGGCAACCAAAGCCCAAATTATCTGGGCTCTTGCCGACCCGACGTTGGACCTGACCCGAGGAGAGGGCTTGCAAACGCTTTGCCGGCTTGTCCGGTTTGAAGAGAATGCCGCGCTGCGTCTCGAAGCCGCCAAGACGCTTATTGCCTATCCGCCGGTTTCTGCGATGCTGCGTCAAAAATGGTATCAGCACATTAGGGACGAGTTTCGTGAGACCGGCGATGAGGAATTGTTGCACTGTTTGGCGGACTATGCAAACATCTGGTGTGCTCTTGATGAAGCCGGTGAAAAAACAACTCCCGAACTTCAAGAGCAGGTGCAGGCGGTTGCGGCGGAAGTATTGCGGCTTTTGGAAAGACCGGAAAATTCCATTCAAACCGGCAGTGCTCTCGATATCATGCTCCATTATGCTGTTGCCGAATTGCAGGACGCTGCCGGTCTGACCGAAGACCGGGAGGCAACGATTGCGGCGGCTCTTGCGGTTCAGCCGGAGCCGATCCAGACGACGGAACCGCTCCTGCCTCTTAATGATTATGCCGGTTTGTTGATGTATGAACACTATCATGCGGGCAAATGTTTGCAGTTGCGTTTCCGTTTACATTGGGGGATGGCGCATTTCCAAAAGGTGATGGAGACCGGCGATGTGGTTCTTCGCGTTGCGGCGAGTGAAAACGCTGCCGTCATTGCGAAGTATTCGGCGGATTATTTAGCGGCGGCAGCATTTTATGACAAGCATCTTGAAATACTCGATAGTCCTGAGTACCGAAGGGGACACAATCCCAACCGGCAGATGGCACTGGCACGGAAGCAGCGGCTGTACTGTTTGGCAGAGAACGCCAAAGCCGAAGAAAATTGGGAAGAGGTTCAAAACTACGTGACACAGGCGTTGTCGGTGCCCGATGCCCCCATTGAAATATCGGACATTGACCTGGTGATTCTTGCCCATTATTTTTACGGGCGGCAGCCCGATGTCGTTCCTGAATTCAAAGATAAAGTGGAATCGATTCACAAGCAACTTTGGCAAAAGATTTTAAGTTTTCATGAGCACGGTTCAAATGAATTACGTCTGGAAAAAATGCCGGTCACGTGCAATACAGCCGCGTGGCTGCTTGCCAATACGGGCGGCGATTATCATGTGGCATTAACATTAGTCGAGGCGGCACTGAAAATTGAACCGGACGATCCCAGCATTTTGGACACCCTGGCACATGTCTATTTTCTCGGCGGGAAGATTGACGAGGCGATCCGCACGCAGGAGCAGGTCGTCCGCCTGGCACCTGAGGCGGTCATCTTTTGGCAGGTTCTGGAGCGGTTTCAGCGGGCGAAGGAATGAGAGATGCCGTAAAGGGCATGAAGTTGCCCTTTGCGGTTATTTTTTAACCGCAAAGACGCAAAGAAGCGCAAAGTTCGCAAAGTACAATTTCATGCCGTTTACGGTATATCTCTACTCTTCGATATTGTATCGTTTGATTTTCCGATCCAATGTTGTCCGTTCGATACCCAGCAGTTTTGAAGACCGGCTTTTGTTCCAGTTTGTGTGCTCCAACGTGCGGATGATGTGGTTTCGTTCTACATCCGCCAACGATAGAGGGACGAACATATCCCGCTCCTGTTTCTCCGCCACGAGGACGTGGCTTTCCCCCATCGTGTTTAACTTGGACAGGAGCATGTCTTGTTCTTTGACGAGCGGTTCCGAGCCAAGGACCACGGCGCGTTCGATAATGTTTTTTAACTCCCGGACATTTCCGGGCCACCGGTAGTTCATCAACGTTTGCATCGCTTCGGGATGAAAGCCGGTGAATTTCCGTCCCGTCTCTTGGCAAAAACGATCCAGAAAAAATTTGGCAAGAACCGGTATATCCGTCTGCCGTTTCCGAAGGGGCGGAATCGTGATTTCCAAAACCCGGAGCCGGAAGAATAAGTCATGGCGGAATCTTCCCGCCGCAACCTCTTTTTCCAAATCGCGGTGTGTCGCGGTGATGATGCGGACATCGACGGTAATGGTGGCGTTGCCGCCGACTCGTTCAAAAGCGTTGTTTTCCAATGCCCGGAGCATTTTTGCCTGAAGTGCCGGAGACATTTCGCCGATTTCATCGAGAAATAAGGTGCCCGTATCGGCGGCTTCAAACTTCCCCAGTTTGCGCTCGGTGGCTCCGGTGAAGGAGCCTCTTTCATGTCCGAATAATTCGCTTTCGAGAAGTGTTTCGGAAATTGCCGCACAGTTCAAACAAATGAAGGGCTTCGACTTTCGCGGGCTTGCCAGGTGAACAGCCCGGGCGATTAACTCCTTTCCGGTTCCGCTTTCTCCGCGAATCAAAATCGCCGTTTTTCCTTCGGCGGCACGGGCAATCAAGTGGTGAACCATCTGCATTTGCGGACTGGTCCCGACAATTTCGCTGTTGACTTGCAGCATTTCCCGGAGGTTGACATTTTCTTGCTGGGCTTGTGTCAGGTTGGTTGCCAATTCTGTTTGCCGGTTGATATTCGCCAGCGCAACGCCGACAGTATCTGCAATCGCCAGCGAGTATTCGAGGTCAGATTCGTCCAAACAGGTATCATCGGTCGTGGTGTAGAGATGCAGCATCCCTAAAATACCGCCTTGAAAACGGATGGGGGCAACGAGAGTGTTGTTGGCTCCTATGCCATCGGACTCACTGGGCATTGCCGCCCTTTTCGTTTTTTTTGTCCCTTCATTGGGGTTTTCATGAACCAGAAATGCCTCCTGTTTTTCAAAAACGGTACGTGCCAGCGTCGCGGAAATCGGTGTGTAACGCGCTTTGTTCAGCGTTGTCTCCGCCACAAGCCGGATATCCGATGCCTGCTGCTGTGAATGAAGAGTGTAGGGGAAAAGCCACAGTCCGGCACCTTCGGCACTTGTTGCGGCGAGTAGTCCTTCCAGTGCTGTCCGGGCAACGAGGTCAATTTCTTCGGCTTGCCCGATTTGATAAGCGAGCCGGCACATTTCGGCAGGACCAAAGCCGGTCTTCGTCGTCGGCAATGTAGTGTATTGAGGTTCCGAATCCGAATCTGGTTTGAGAAGTGATGCTTGACTTTTTTGATGGATGATTTCCGAACCTAACCCTTTATTTTCATCCGCTACAGGACCTTGTAGTGATTCACTCACCCCCCGCACGCCGGAATGGTGCTTGACGACGTTGCCCTCTTCGTCCATCCCCGGCTTAGTATCCCATTCGCCGGGCGCACCAAGTCCAAATTGCAACACCGCCCGTCCGATGAGTATCTGCTGTCCTGCCCGAATGGGACAAGGACTTGCCGCAACGTTCACCTCATCGACAAACGTGCCATTTCTGCTTCCTAAATCTTGAACATACCACTCTGCTGCGTCAAAAAACAGTTTCGCATGAAACCGGCTGCACCGGTCATCAATAAAGGAAACGGTGTTTTCCGCCGCCCGACCGATAGTAACCACAGTCTCTTCCGTGAATGAATAGACCTGTTTTTGTTCATCATTCTGCGTTAAAATCAGATAAGCCTGTTCCGATTGCATAACAACAATGTTGAAAACCCCCGCTCGCTTGTTGCAATGTACCGCATGTTGGCGAAATAATCAAGATAGCGGTGCAGCAAAATGAGACAAACGAAATGAAACAATGAAGGGAACCTCTAAAAATAGATTCTTTGCGTTCTTTGCACAATCTTCGCGCCCCTTGCGGTTAAAATAGTTCGGATTTAACCGCAAAGGGCAATTTCATGCCGTTTACAAGATACTATCCGTTCACAGCATCTCTCGACCTGAAATACAAGCGAAAAAGGTCAAGGACCCGCTTGACGTACAAGTCATCAATAATGCCGGGATGATTAGTGAAAGGAAAATTACGCATCTGCAAAAGGGAACTTTGCAAATGGGAATCCTTGGCATTGACCACTGCGGTGAACGTCTCATCGCTTCGTGTCCGCTCCGGCTTGCCTTCGGGATAGGCTCCAATCAACAGGAGATAATCGGCATCGAACATTTTGCGTCCGATTTCGATCATCCTGTCGGGAGCAATGGGGACTCTCGGCGGAACGACGACACCGCCCAAAAAGCACGTTGCCGCTTCCGCTGAACTGCCCAACGCTTCCGCCAGTAACCCGCGCGTCCCCGCTTCGACGGCGGCAATCGTTCTGCCCTGTGCCTTCGCGATCCGGCAAACAACATCCGGCAAAGTATCTTCCCCTTCGCCGAAAATAAGATTGCCGAGCGTTTCGTAAATCAACGTTGCGGTCGGTTCCATAAGTTCGCCGCACCGGGCTTCTGTTTCGGCTTCGGCAATAATTCGGAGCGTGATCGTTCCCTGTGTTGCCGTAATACCGACTCTGGGAACACGACCGCGTTCCGTGAGTCCGAGGAGCATATTCTCGACTTGGCTTTCGCCGATTCCAAAGGAGTGAATCGAGCGGTGTTTGATGATCCGCTTTTCTCCGCGCAGCGAATCGAGCATCGTCAGCATGGTTTGACGACCGCTCTCATTCCACATTTCAATCATCTCGGCGGGCACGCCGGGATAGGCGAGCAGGCGGACAAAATCGAGGCGGTCTTCGGGAATCGGCACACCGGGAAACAACGAGGCACGCTTCATGGTCAGATCGATACCGGGAGCCGTACCATTGGGATTGCGGACGGGAATAGCCCCTTGCGGCTGAAAGGCTTGTGCCCGGAAATGGGCTGGAATCGCACTGCCGCGCTGCCGAAAGACGGTCTCGATATGCCGGAGCGATTCTGCATCTTCTACGAGGGGAACGCCGACTGCATCGGCAAACGCCTGCCGGGTCAAGTCATCGGCAGTGGGACCCAGCCCGCCCGTCCAAACAACGAGATCGACACGGTTCATCGCCACCTGAAGAACCTCAACCATTGCCGGAAGTTCATCCCCGACGGCGGTATGATACTGCACCGCAATACCGAGGTCTTCCAATTGCCGGCTCAACCATTGCGAGTTGGTATCGAGAATTTCACCGCTAATAATTTCGTCGCCGTTGGCGATAATTTCTGCGTTCATTGCTGAGAGGATCGAAAGAACCGTTCCCGGTATTCTACCAGATTTTGCGGGTATTTGTCCGTACCTCTGCGTTCCTTGCGTAATCCATGGCTGGCGTACTTTGCGGTTCAATCCGAACTATCTTAACCGCAAGGGGCGCAAAGATGGTGCAAAGGGCGCAAAGGACAATTTCATGCTGTCTATTCACAAAATAAAACAGGCGGGATACTCTATTCACGTTGGGTGTTCACCCGACAACGGGCGTTTCAAATCCCTTGCGTTCTTCCCGTTGGAGCCAGGTGTTCGCTTCGGCATCGTCGATGAATTCTTCCTTGATCGGGTCCCATTTCAGGCTGCGTCCCACGTAGCGGGCGATGCTTAAAATGTGGCAGATTCCTGCCGTCCGGAGACCGGTTTCGAGATCACCGAGGGGCTTTTTGTCCTCATAAATGCAGTTGACCCAATCGGTTTCGTGGGACGGAAGGCGGACATCGGCGTGTTCTTTCAGGTAGTTTTCCGCCAGTTCCGCTGGATTCGAGGTGATCCGGTTACGGAAAATTTCGGCACGACCATGTTCTCCGATAAAAATGCCGCCGCCCCGATTGCTGCGGTCTAACGTTACTTTGATACCGTTGGCGTAACGGTACACCAGTCTTGGTTGTGAGCAAAGTCTGTCCCCGCGTTCACGGGATTCCGGTTTGTCGTACAAGGGCGGTACGAGTTTTTCTCCCTCTACGAGGATTTCCACCGGTCCGGTGTCGTCCATGCCAAGAGCATTCTGGATTTCGTCAAAACCGTGGGTTCCCCAGCCGGTCATTTCGCCGCCGGAGTAAGGTCGGAAGGACAGCCAGCCGGGATTGCCGCGCGGGACGAAAAGTTGCTGATTGAATGGAACCGGTTCTGCCGGACCGCACCACATGTCCCAATCGAGTCCTTCCGGTATCGGCTCCCCCGGCAGGGCACCCAACCAGGGTGATTCGTAGTTTGCCGCGATCACCTCGGTAATTTTGCCGAGTTTGCCTTCTCTGATGAACTTGCCGCCGAGGTAGTTCGGTAACATTGACCGCTGCATGCTGCCGCACTGGACTTTGATGCCGGTTTTTGCGGCGGCGGTACGCAGCCGCTTGCCGTCGTCGATGGTGAGCGTGATCGGTTTTTCGATGTATAGGTGTTTACCGGCAAGGGCGGCACCGACGCAGATCGGACCCCGCCAGTGTTCCGGCGTTGCCATCATGATTGCGTCCACGTCTTTACGTTCGATGACCTTTCGGTAGTCTTGATAGACGTGTTCCGGCGAAACGTTGTGCCGCACGGCAACTTCATCGGCGCGTCGTTTCCAAACATCGCAGACGCAGATTGCCGTTGTCCTTGAATCTCTGAGGATGTTTCCCAACACCGGCGCACCCTGTCTGCCAACGCCGATACCGGCAACGCCGAGGCGTTCGTTGGCACCGGGTCTTTGCCCCTGTGCGAAAACCGTCCGCGGAATGAACATCGGTACGGCAACCGCCGCCGCTGTCATTGTCAACCATTCTCGTCGTGTTTGTTTCATGTTGATGTTCTCCTGATTTGTTGATGTGCAGTTACGTACTTTGCGGTAAAAAAAGAAGATTTAACCGCAAAGACGCAAAGTACAATTGCATGCCGTTGAGGCTCCCTTCTTCTAACTTCTAACTCCTGACTTCTAACTCCTTTCCCCCTAACTCCTACTTCTTATCCCGAACTTTCCGTAAATGTTCGATACTCCTTGCTGCTTCGTCAAGGGTGCCGCATTCGACACTCAATACGACATCTTGCGGAATCGTCCGCAAAATCGCCATCACCGCTTCCCAGTCTATCACGCCGTCGCCGCAGGCACAACCGACAGCCGTACCCATTACTTTGCCCCGTTCGGCATCGGATTGTGCTACGGAAATATCTTTGGCATGCATGTGAACGAGCCGGTGCTTGATTCGTTCCAGCCACGCAATCGGGTCTTCACCGCCGAGATAGGCGTTGCCCGTGTCGTAATTTGCCCCGATGAAGGGGGAGTCAACCAAGTTGAGAATCTTGTCGTACTTGTCCGGCACCAGCGAATAGGTTTGGTGCATTTCAAGTCCGATCTTGATTCCCCGCCGCGATGCAACTTTATGTGCCTCGGTGATCGAGTATTTGATGAGCACGAAGTCCTCTTCTTCGGTCGTCCACGTTTGCTTGTGTCCTTCGTGTGTATTAATGACCGGCGCACCGCACTCCGCAGCAAAGCGGGCGGCTTGTTTCAGGTACTCGACGGCGATTTCCGGTTTCGACAGTTGACTGTGCGACGAAAAGGAGGAAATCTTGATACCGTGCTTTTCGACACAGTCGCGGATACGGAACGGATCATCCAGCATCGAGACACTATGAAAGTACCGCGCCTCGCTCAACAACTCGCGCCCCCAGTGGACCATCGGTTCGACATACTCGTAACCAAGTTCCGCAGCAAATTGGATTCCCCATTCAAACGACTTGTGCGATGTCCGCACTGCCTCCATATTCAAACCGATACCGATATTGCCCATAAGTGCAAGTGTCTCCTACAAATACTTGTTGACAGAGTAAACGAAGGCCATTATGGCAGAAAACGGCAATGGACGCAAGAGGTAAAATGTGGGCAAATAGGGTAAAATCGGACATCGGTTTGAAACGGCATGAGACGGTCGCGCCCCTTGCGAAATTTTACGTCTTTGCGGTTAAAAAAAAGAGCATCATTCGGCATTGTCCTGAAACTCGTCGGGAAGGTAAAAAGCAGGGACACCTTCAATGCGCCATCCTGCTGTTTTGAAATCCGGCAATCCCTGGGGATAAGCGCGTACACCGCCGATACGGACAAAGAACGTTTCGATGTCCCCCGACTCTGCCGGAAATGTTACTGCAAAAACCGACGTGACCCTGTCTTCTTCTTTTCCCGATGTTACCTCTAATGTTTTGTAGCGGGTAACTTTTGCCTCGTTGCCCAGTGCCATCAAGACCCGGACGAGTTCGTCCTCAACAAACTGATGTACGGCACGGTGGGAGAAACGTCCCGCATATTGCATTTGCCACCATTCCTCGGCATCGGCGGCTTGGGAACGGTGCGGATAGAGAGACTGATACTCCTTTGCTCTGGGAATATCCCCCTCTTGAACAGCAACGAACCAAAGGCGGAAGAATTGATCGGCTTCCCGCCGCAGTCCGTAGTGATAGGCAGACCAAAAAACGGCGGCAGCCACCAGTGCACCGACCGCACTGCACAATCCAACATAGGCAAATGCCGTTCCGGTCAGAATCCCTTCGGCATTGCGGATGGTCCAAAGGGCAAAAAGACCTAACAGTACGGCAATGATGCCGAGGAAAAAAAAGAACCATGAAAAAAAGATAAGGAATGTCGCCAGCCCCAAAACTGCCGAAACCAATGCCGACACCGCAGGACGCGTGTAGAAACCTTCCCCTTCGGACACGTCATTCCAAGTTGTTTCAAAAACGGAATCGCTGTTCATTGTTCTGCGGCTGTTCGCATTTTGTCCGTAACCAGTTCACTGTTTATTGTACCACAAACGGAGCCGAACGTTAAGAGACCGAAGACGGCATGAAAATGTATTTTTTCGGACCTTGCGCTTCTTTGCGTCTTTGCGGTTAAAAAAAATTACCGCAAAGACGCAAAGCACAATACTCATGCCATTTAAGGTATAATACCTGACCATGCCGGAACATGATCCCGCCTTTATCGTTTTTGCCAGCATTTGGTTTGCCGTTGTCGGGGCATGCATCGGGAGTTTTCTGAATGTGCTCCTCTACCGTCTGCCGCGGAAAAAAAGTTTAGTCTATCCGCCTTCACATTGCCCCCATTGCGGATATCGGATTCCTTGGTACGACAACGTTCCTGTCTTCGGCTGGATAAAACTGCGGGGAAAATGCAGAGAGTGCCGATGCGCCATCAGTGTCCGTTATCCATGTGTGGAAGGGTTCTGCGGTCTGCTTTTCGGCGGTGTTTTCGTGCTTCTCGGTCAATACGGTGATATTTCCCTTCTGTATCGAGGCTGCCTGACTTTACTAGGCTCACTACCGGTGCTCGGTATTCTTGTTGCCGGTTTGATGTGGTACGATAAACGCAGCGGTGTCTCGTGAGGCAGTCAAGCAGTACAGTCCGCCCGCAGTTTCTGCCAAAGGCGGGCACCCGACCGCTGTAACGGGTACGTCGGCTGTAAACGGCATGAAATCGCACTTTGCGAACCTTGCGCTTCTTTGCACCCTTTGCGGTTAAAACAATAACCGCAAGGTTCGCAAAGCATCATGAAAAATTTCACACTTTTGGTATCATTAGGGTTTTCCCAAAAATGAATCACCACCGCATCACCTTCCAGCAGGAACACCAGCAGGAACAAACGCTCACCGTACCGGCAGGAACCCGGCTTGATGAGGCTGCCGCCCGTGCCGGCTACGCTCTGCGGACACACTGCGGCGGAGCGGGAACCTGCGGGAAATGTCAGGTGATCGCCAATCACCAAAAAGTCCTTGCCTGTCAAACAATTGTTGCCGGCGATCTCGATATTGTCATCCCCCATGCTTCGCTCCGAAATGATGAGCATAACGTTGTAGTACAGTTCGCACACGATTCTGCTGACTGCCGGTTACCGTCTGCCCTCTTAAATGGTTACGGTATCGCCCTGGACATCGGCACCACAACGCTTGCCGCCGAGTTGCATGACTTTTCCGGCAAATTGCCGATGCAGACCGCCGCCTGTGCCAATCCACAGCGGCAGTTCGGCGATGACGTTATGACCCGCATCCAAAAAGTGATGGAAGACGAAACCGCCTTAACGGCAATGCAGCAACTCATCGTGGAGGCTCTTAATGGCATGATTGCCGAACTTGCCGGTAAGATGGACATTGCTCCCCGCGATATTTCGGTAATGGTGGCGGCGGGTAATACGGTGATGCAATCATTGCTCTTCGGTATTGACCCTTCGCCGCTCGGTGAGAGTCCGTTTCATGCCCCTGTCCATAAATTCCCCCAACGTCCCGCAGGAAACCTCGGCTTGAATATGTTGGGAACTGTCGAAGCACTGCCCATCTTCGGCAGTTTCGTCGGCGGCGATATTGTCGCAGGAGTGTTGGTGCTGGATATGTTGTGCCACTCACCGCCAATGCAAAAGGGGGCAGCAGAGTCTCCCCTCTCCCCCTGTTTCCTGCTCGACATCGGCACCAACGGCGAAATCGTTTTAGCACATAACGGCAAACTTTTCACGGCAGCAACGGCAGCGGGTCCCGCCTTTGAAGGGGCAAAAATCAAATACGGCATGCTTGCCCTACCAGGAGCGATTGAGCATGTTGAAGTGGTATCGGGCAGAGTCGTTGTTTCGACGATTGACCATAAGCCTGCCGTCGGTATTTGCGGCAGCGGATTGATTGATGCCGTTGCGGTATTGTTGGAGCAAGGCATCATCCAACCCTGCGGACGCTTTGCCGATAAAGCGTCTCATTTTGAATTGGTCTCGGCGGCGGAGTCGGGGATCG
>Ga0099364_10005536_pt1 | contig 18691 bp, 16 predicted proteins | sample TergutTh196P3_FD_73070 | JGI IMG/M metagenome (GOLD analysis project Ga0099364, IMG submission 73070) | Microcerotermes parvus P3 segment gut microbial communities from Pointe-Noire, Republic of the Congo - Th196 P3 | ecosystem: Host-associated > Arthropoda: Insects > Digestive system > Gut ...
TGGGCGTATCTGCCCGCACCCGTGCGAAGACAAGAGCCGGCGCAAGCTGGTTGACGAGCCGGTTTCAATACTGGACCTCAAACGATTTGCCGCTGACGCCTGCCTTGACAAACCGAATCCATATTCGCCGGAAATAGCCCCCCCCACCGGGAAAAACGTTGCCATAGTCGGAGGCGGCCCGGGCGGGTTATCGTGCGCATATTATCTTGCATTGCTGGGGCACGGCGTCACGGTATACGACGCAATGCCGAAAATGGGCGGGATGCTGCGTTACGGCATACCTGAATACCGCTTGCCAAAGGAAATCGTCGACAAGGAAGCTGCCATGGTCGAAGAAATGGGAGTAGTTTTCAAAAACAACGTCAAAATCGGGCGAGACGAGCCGTTTGAGAGCCTAAAAGAAAGCTACGACGCCGTAGTCGTCGCGGCCGGGGCTTGGGAAAGCATGCCGCTGCTTGTGCCTGGTTCGGAACACAGCGGCGTCTATAGCGCAATAGAGTTTCTGTGCAAGTCTTTCTTAAATGAGCCTGTCCGTATAGGCAGAAGCGTAGCCGTCATCGGCGGCGGGAAAGCCGCGCTGGCTGCGTGCCGCACAGCCATACGGTACGGAGCGGAAAAGGCTTATATCATATACAGGCGCACAAGGGCGGAAATGCCCGCCGATGAGGAGGACATAGCCGAAGCGGAGGAAGAAGGCGTCATATTCAAATACCTGGCCGACCCGGTAGAGGTCATAGCGGAAAACGGCAGGGTCGCGGGGCTGCGCCTGAAGGGGATGCATCTCGGAGAACCGGACGAATCCGGCAGAAAAATGCCCGTCATGGCAGAAGACGGCGAGGAAATCCTGGAAGCAGACTCCGTGATTGCGGCGCTTGGGCGGAGGCCCGCGCTCGATGGCTTCGGCGGAATCGAGCTCACGCCCGGGAACACGATAATCGCCGACGGCAATATATTCACGACGAGTGAGAAAGGCGTGTTTGCAATTGGCGACTGCGTGAATGATGGCGCGTCGATGGCAATAGAGGCGATAGGCCACGCGAAAAAGGCGGCGTCTGCTATCGACGGATACCTGAACGGTGCGGAAATCAGGTATTCCGCGCACTACAGGGCCGCCCGCGACGATTTCACAGAGGATGATTTCACGAGTCACACCAAAGAACCGCGCAATTATGCGTGCCAAATGAGTCCGCGCGAGCGGGTCGGCAGCTTTTTTGAAATACAGAAAACGTTTGACGAAACCGCTGCTGTCACAGAAGCGGCGCGCTGCCTCGATTGCGGATGCCGCAGTTATTTCGAGTGCAAGCTGATAGAGCAAGCTGACGAGCATGGCGCCCGGCCTGACCGCTTTAGGGAGGACGCGCCCCGCACGGAATACAATGATAACCACCCGTTCGTCCTTCGGGATCCGAACAAGTGCATCTTGTGCGGACTCTGCGTACGCGCCTGCGACGAGCTTATCGGCCCCGCCGCCATAGTGCTTAACGGACGCGGGTCAAGCACGGTCGTAAGGCCCGCTTTTGGGGACGCCCTGAGCGAAACACCCTGCGTCGCGTGCGGGCAGTGCGTTTCCATCTGTCCGACGGGCGCCTTGCAGGAGAGTGCCTCTTTCAAGAAACCTATACCGCTTAAAACAGAAAAGACCCTTTCGATTTGCGGCATGTGCGCCGTGGGATGCTCAATATGCATTGAATCGTATGGAAGCCTGCTTGTCAGAGCCACTCCAGTATCAGACTGTGCTATCAGTGACGGAGTATTGTGCGGGCGTGGGCGGTTTGGTATAAACTACATCCAAAAGGATGGCCGGTTGACCACCCCGCTAATCAGGAAAAACGGCGAGCTGACGCCCGCGAGTTGGCGCGATGCGTTTGATTTTACCGCAAAAAAAATTCAGGGCGTCAAGATGCGCGGTTGGAATACAGCCGTATCCATTGGACATACATACAGCGTTGAGGATGCCGGAGCGATTCTCAGCCTCGCAAAGCTTCTTAACTCTGGCGTATTCAGCTTTTCAGGCCGGGAAAACGGGCTTGCCGCCGTACTCGGATTCGACAGGTCTCCCAACGCTCTGGAGGAAGTCCCCGGCTGCCATGGGATATTCGTCTTTGGGTCTTCGATGATGCATAACCCCGTTATAGTTTCTAAGCTGCAGCGCGCTGTCAGAAACGGGGCATCCGTGACCGTCGTATGCAGCAGTGTCAGTTCTTTCAATTTGCCATGCAACGTAATTAAAACAAAAGATTCGACCGCATTCATCAAACAGGCCATCAAGGCGTTGATTGACGCAGGCTGCGCGCCGGAAGACGCGGATGGGTTTGACGAACTGAAGCTGTCGATATCTGAAGTAGCCGTCGGTGACAGCGCAAGGGCGTTCGCAGAAAGCTACAAAGACGCAGACAAGGCGCTGATTATGTATGCGCTTGATGAACTGAGCGCCGCAGCCGCTGCGGAACTTGCAAACATGGCTGTAATCTCAGGGCATATAGGTAGCCAGGGAAATGGCATATACATGCTTCGCCAGATGCCGGGGTCGCAGGCGCTGGCTGACTTAGGAGTGACCGCAACGGCGGAAACGGCTTCGGACGCAAGAGGGCTGATGATATTCGGAGAAGACCCCGCCGCCCGCCCGCCGCTGACTTTCCCCGTGAGGGGAGGCCGTGTCCGGCCGCGGGAAGTCGAATTCCTTATGGTTCAGGATACGCACCTGACGGAAACAGCCCTATCGGCTGACGTAGTATTCCCACTGGCAGCTTGGCCCGAAACAACCGGTACATATGCAAACACGGAACGCCGGTTGCAGCTGTCGGCTAAGGCAGTCCCCCCACCGTTTGAATACAGGACTTCCGAGATTGCACAAGGAATCGCCAAACAACTCGAAGGCTCAGCGCCGGAAGGCATAGCGGAAGCGTTGTACCCGGATGCAAAACCCGGAGAGTTCTGTCCGGCGCCGATTCAGCGTACACAAGGTTTCGGATTCCCCAACGGGAAAGCCAGGCTGCAGATTGTCGCGGAAACGGCCATGTTTGAAGCGGCGATGCAGGCAAACGCCCTTAGGAACGAGATAGTCGCCGCCCTGCCAAGGCAGAAATGAGTTGATGATCCATTATCTAATCCTTTTGTGCGTATCAACTGATAATTGCGCTTGATTGAGCTGTTCTTTCGATATCACGCCGCTGTGCCACTTATAGGAGCCTTCCATAAAGTCGACGCCTTTACCCTTTATTGTGTTTGCAATTATGAATACCGGCTTTCTTCTATATTCAGGCTCGGAAGGCGGAAGATTTTGCAGAACTTCACAGACTTCGTACATATTGTTCCCGTTGACCACCTTGACGTCCCAGCCAAACGCTTTGATTTTTTCATCCAGAGGGTCCATATCCATAATCTCGCGGGAAAGGCCTGTCATTTGAATGCCGTTTCTATCGCAGATGCATACAAGATTCCCAAGCTGATAGTGAGCGGCTGCCATCAGGGCCTCCCAGTTGCTGCCTTCATTAAGTTCGCCGTCTCCTGTAATGACAAACGTACGCCAGTTTTTCTTCTGTTTGCGGGCGCCAAGCGCGAGCCCCAATGCGATGGGAAGCCCGTGCCCCAATGACCCTGCCGAGACCTCTATTTGAGGGCAGTATAGACGGTTTGAGTGAAAACCGAAAACTGCCGAGTCAAGCGTTTCAAAATTCTCAAGTATATAATCCATAGTGTAAGCACCCAAATCCGCAAAGATTGTGTACAGCGCCTGGCTGCAGTGCGCCTTTGAAAGCACCAGCCTGTCGCGTCCTTCCCATTTTGGCTGCATAACGTCATAGTTCATGTACTTGTAATAAAGCGCAACGCAAAATTCAATGACAGACAATTCCCCGCCCATATGCGCCTGCCCGATATGGTAGCCGAAACCTATCAAATCCTTGCGTATCTTAACACACTTATCCTCGAGTTCCTTCACTAATTCAATGTCCACATTATACTTATGCACCGGATAATCACTCCTTCACACTTCATATGTTCATTCGCCCGGAAAGTGGTTGCACCGTATGAGTATTTTCGGGTACTTGCCTGAAAGCTGCGCAATGAAAGCTTCCTCTATATCATCCAGTTCATAAACAGTTGTTACAAAATCATCAAGCTGCATACGCGGCATAATCCTCACCGAGCGTAGGAAAGCGTTAGGCGATACAGTAGTCCCCGCGATCGTCGCCTGCCTTTCATAGCATTGCGTGTACAGGTTTATGGGCATCTCGTAATCACGCGGGTACGACGCGACAAACATAAGCGTACCCCCCTTAGCTGTTATATCAGGCAGCGCCCTGACTGCGGAGACGGCGCCGGAGCAATCGAAAACAACATCATACCCCCTGCCTTCGGTAATCTCCATCGCAGATTTTATAACGTCCTGCGCTAAAGGATCAATAACATGATCCGCTCCGAATTTTATCGCGAGGCCGCGCCTGTCGCTGATGGGTTCGATCATCGTGAGGCTTACTGCGCCCATCATTTTTATCGCCTGCAAAACAAGCAAGCCGATGGGGCCGCCTCCGCATACGGCAGTCCGCTGCCCGATTTTCGGGCCAAGCTTATCTATAGCCATTACTGCCACTGATACCGGCTCTAGGATGCATCCGATTTTTAGACTGACACTATCCGGTATTTTATACACCTGCGACTCATGCCAGACCACGTATTCAGACATGCATGGCTGGTTTGTAGCCTCCGCAAACTCGCAGAAACCTCCCTGGCCGTTCCGGCAGTATTCGCACGTTCCGCAGAAGTGCAGAAAATTCCCGGATACCCGGTCGCCCGGCTTCAACCCTGTCTTCACCGCTTTTTTTCCAACCTCCGTGATAACCCCGGACATCTCGTGCCCCAACCCAAATGGCAAAACCCTGCCGAATGGGTTATCAAGAATCTGATGAGGGTCTGTGCCGCAGATTGAGCAATAAGCGACCTTGATTTTGACCTGCTCGTCACCGGGTACCGGTTCCGGTATGTCGCATAGCACAATTTTTCCGCGTTCCGCTTCGTTTTCAGCAGTTAACGCACCGATTTTAACAACTGATGCCGACTTCATATAAAACCTCCTCGCCCCTATTTCTCATTTTGTAACTGCTCTTAAACCGGTGAGGATGGCTGTTCAGAGGGTCTGTCAATGAGTGTGTCTAACAAGATAAAAAGCTATATATTGACAGACCCTTTGCTCACGCAAAGCGCAACCAAGGACGGTGGAGCGCTCGCGAGTTGGCGCATGGAAGCGCCACCGAGCGATTGCGTGAGCAGGAATAGCCGTCCGAGCGCAAGGCTTCGAGAGCAGTCACCTTTTTAGTATAGTATTTTCAGCCGCCGGCAGCGGCATTCATGGCATCAATGTTTTCCGGCTTCGTATTGGGCGGAAGCGCGCAGGAGCCGGAAAGAATGTAAGCGCACCCCATGTCCGCAATTTGCTTCCTGCAAAAGTCGTAGACCTGTTCCGGGGTACCTAATGTAAGCAAAGCAGGGGAAACGTTTCCGGTCAAGCACATTCTATCGCCTAAAACTTCTTTTATTTTATAGATATCTGTCAGCCCGTCCGAGTCATATATACATGTTTTGGGCGGGAATTGCTTATAAAAATGAAGGAAATCATCCCAATTTGAGTCGTTGTGGAAGTATACATATAAGCCTGCATCTATCATCATCTCCGCCGGCTTGCTCATTGTTTTCCAGATGAATTTCCCGAAGACTTCTTCGGAAACATAATCACAGGTGCAGCGTATAGCCGGAGTAACAATGCCGACTTTGCCTTTCTCCGCTGTTTTAAGCCGTTCGGCAAGCAGGGACATCTCCTCCTCCAGCATTACGTCAATGACTTCATGAAGCTTGTCCGGAATCTGCTTGATGTCTCTGAAGAAATTCACAGTACCCCTGCCTGACGTCAGCCTATTTACAACTGAATCGGACATAACACCGCTGCTGTAATAGGCATAACCCGCTTCCTTCAACAAAGCAGCGATTTCTTTTCCGACTTTTTCGGCGTAGGCGAACTCCTCCTCTGTGTAACCGAGCCTGTTGAATATCAAATCGTCTCGATAGCTCTTCCAACCTTTAGTGATTATCAGGTCGTAGTCATCGCGAGTCATAAAAGCTTTTTCATCTATCTGCCATAAATCATCGTCGCCTAAGTCCCTGCCGGGCAGCTTAGTGCCGCTAAGCCAAAAAGAACCGGCGATTCCCGGCCAAAAGGCGCCGCTCAACATATCAAGATTATTAAGCTTGCCAATTCCCGCAATGACTTTTCTCATCGATCCGACAGTATCCCGAACGAAATCGCCGGCTGTGGCTTTCGGATCGACATATTTTAGAAATGCAACGCTGCCATTGAGCATAAATGGCGTGCGGTCAGGCTTTTCGTGCTTTACCGCTGACATTATTCGCTTTAGGCGCTGTCCTGCGAGCTCAACAATATCCATTTGCATACCTCTCTTTTTAAGTTTGATAATATGCGAAAATGTCAACGGCTACAATGTTCACTAAAGCGCAAACAGAAATAGCCGTCCGAGTGCAAGGTCTTTTGAGCAGTTATATCAATTTTGGCTACCCGCTTCAACGGCCCGGAGCGCGGCGCCAACAGCGCCGGCAAATTCCGCATCTTCCGGAACGATGAAATCGATGCCGGAAACGGCTGCCAGCGACGATACAAAAGCAGAGTTCTTAGTCAGCCCGCCTACTAAAACAGTACAGCGCTTATCAGGCGCCGTTATGTCGTTTATCACAGCGCTTACCCGCACCGCCACCGCCTTCACCGCCGCCGCGCCTACGGTTTCCGGCGACGCACCGCGGTTCATAAGCCCGAGGGCGCCCAACTCGGCGAATACTGCGCATCCGTCGTTTACCCATTTGTCTTGCGGGTCGTCCAATGCGCCCAAGTCTTCCAAAGACATTTCCAAGCGATCTGCGAGGAAGCTTAAAAACAGGCCTAACCCTGCTGAGCATTTCATATTAAAAGCATATTCCTGCACAAGACGGTCGCCGCCCAGCGTTGAAGCCATGACTTCATCCGCCCCGACAGAAACCACAAAAGTAGCGTCCGGGCAGTAAAACCGCGCCGCACGGGCTGCCGCAGTCTGCTCAGACACTCGCGCCGATGCTCCGGCTACATCAAATTTGCCCTTTCCGGTGGCTATGACCTTACTTACATCGCCAACCGCCAATCCGGCGTCCGCCAAAGCCGCATGCCAGACCGCCTCAATATTCCGGCCACGATCCGCACCACCTGTAGAAACTTTGGCCTTTCCGATGATGGCCCCGTCTTTTAGGATGGCAGCCTTGGTCACCTCAATCCCCGCGTCAATTCCTGCAATAATCATCATTCCGCCTCCTTAATCTTCGCCAAAGACCTTATGCCAACCCTGCAGATGATTAAGGCCTGGCTTCAGCATGGCAAGAAAAGACTCCAACCGCGACAGCATCTCGTCTTCCGGCAGCAAATTGCCGCGTTCAAAATAATGGAAAGGAATGTTGCGCTCCCGCAGCAGTTTCCAAACCATATATGTGTCGGAACCGTGTGTATGACAGTAAATCTGCTTAGCTATAAGGGCTCCGTCAATATTGTAGTCTTCCGCCATCTCGAAGATGCGTTGGGGCCTGCGACGCCAGTTGTTATCCTTTATGGCGCTATGGGGCCGGTCAAGGTAGCGCAGCGCCAACGCCATCAGTCTGTCCTTGTACGGTATGACATTGTTCCAAATGTAAGAACTGCCGTTGTCCAAATCGTCAGCAACGACGTCGGCGCCCAGCTGCTCCACCATTTCCTCAAGCCCCGCATCCCATGTCTCGCTACCAATCAGCATCAGACGGATGCTATCCTTTCCCGGTTCGCGGCTTTCCAGTTCGCTGATGAATTCTTTCAGCAGCTTGTTCATTTCCGCTTTATCCATGACTTGGTCGGCCAGGAGCACATGCATCATTTCCGACCCGGAAATCACCGGTTTCTCCTGCCGCCGCATTTCGTAAATCTGCCGCAGCAAAAGGCGGTTCTCATTGAAAATCGCAATGGCTTCGTCCAAACGCCCATCAGTGACTTTGTTCCCTGTCCAAGCTTCAAAACGTTCTTTCAGCACGTTCATCTCAGATCGCGCAACATGTTTGGATGTAGGCGCGTTCGTGTAGTCGGGAATGTAAAAGTCGTGATTGAATTTCTCCGGAAAATTATTGGCCGCCACTTCAAAAGCGTTGTACATCCACTGGCAGCCTTCCGTATGGACCAGACCATCTACATAGTCGTAGCGGCCTTTTAGAAACAGGTTTACAATGTCCCTTACCGGGTAGCAGGAACTGTATATCCATTTGTCAGAAACATCGTCCGGCTCATGCTCCGCCAGTATGCGCACCGGCAGCAAGTCCGCCGCATATGCGATTTCCTCCGGGAAATAAGGATCGAACCAAGCTACAACTTTCCTGCCGGTTCTTTCTTTCCACGCTTTAGCGTAGTCATGCCGGTTCGCGACCATCATTTTAAAATCCATCATTCACGCCCCTTTCACCGCGCCAGCAATGCAGCGCCGATAGCGCCGGCCAGCATGGGATCGTATTTGCTTTCCAGAGCAACCGCATTCAACTCCCGCTCAATGCGTTTGGTGATACCGGGGTTTTTCGCCAGCCCCCCTGTGAAGCCCAACCCGCCGAATACCTTGATGTCTCCGACATCCAGAGGCTGAAGCTTTCCAATAACGCCTAAGATGCGCCATGCGACAGAGAAAAGATGAGAGGCGTAAATCTCGTTTTCTGAGAGTGGCTCAGCCTTGAATTCAGGGCGAAAGAGGCCCATTGTTTCAGTTTCAGCGAAGCAGTAGCAGGTGGTGCTTACCGGTTCCGGATCCGGTTTTTCGCCCAGATCCAAGGATTTCTCCCCAATCTCCGTGATTGGCACATGCAGCAGCTGGCAAATCATTTCAATGTTGCGCCCAAAGCCGGTAGAGCAAATGTCGTTGGCCATGAAGTCCCGCACCCTGTCCCAGTCGTACAGGCGGATGGCATTGACCGTCTGCGCGCCCAAATCGACTACCGTGGTGACCTCCGGGCCAAACAGGAAGCGCGCGCCCATCCCATGGCAGTGTACCTCATCAAGCGATTTTGTCGCGTAGGCGGCATTGCGCTTGCCATAACCTGTGACGCCGATGCCGGCCAAATCCGCCGGAGCGTATCCCGTGCCTTCCAAGGCCCGGTCAAGGACTTCTTGCGCCCCGCTGCGGAAATCGGCCCTCAAACGGATGTTGGCATAACTTATGAGCTCGCTGCCGCTCATCACCACCGCTTGCGCGCTGGTCGTGCCGATGTCTGCCCCGGCGACGACTCCTTTTTTATCCGCGCTGTCCAATTTGTCCGATTTCCAGCTTGACTCAGGCCATTTTCCGTATTCCCTGATCACTTATGCTATCTCCTTTACGAATTAGATAACTGATTTCACCGTCAATCTTCCAGTTTTTCAAAACCGAGGCTTTCCATCCATGTATCAAGTTGGTCGAGTATTTGCTTTTCGTCCATGTCAGTACGGTCGCCGGGTGCGCTGCCTTCGTAATAGGCAACACTAAGGCCGGCGTTTCGAAGGCGTATGGCTTGCTCTTTGCGCGTCAAGGCACAGCCCACACCGCAACGCCAAAGCGCCAGTAATGCGCCGTCGGCTTGCATGATTTTGGCGAATTCCTCGATAGAATCCCGGCGGATGTATTCGTCTGAACGCCAAGCGCGGGGTTCACAGGCATCCGGGCCGACCAAAACCCGGATCGCGTCCTCACGCGTCTCGACCCTGGTATCTTCGGGATAGGAAAGGGGGACGCGGCGGTCTATGCTTCCGTCCGGCTTGTATTCCAGGAGGCCGCAATTTTGCGCAGTGTACTGGGAACCAAGGCACACTGCCCCATACTTCTCCATATAGCGGTAATACTTCAGAAAATGCCAAGGGGGAGGATGGGCCTCTATCCATCGGAAACGCTCGTTGCCAACGGCGGCTATATGGTTTTCGGCGCGCCAAACCACTTCATCGCGCACCATCTTCCAAAAACTTACGGTTTCCTCAGGGTCTACCTTTGTTAAATGACCGATTGTATAAACAGAATACAAATCTTTGACAGAGAGAGGAGAGGGTATGGTCGTACCCATGGCAAGAATGATATCGCGGGAGTACTCAGCGACCGTTATACTGGACTTGATCATATCCGCCAGTTTCTCATCGTCGAACTTTTGCCCGAATATGCGTTCAATATCATTGATCATGCGATGGTTGCAGTAGACTTTATGATCGTTGACCGGCGCTTCACGGGGTTCATCACGCTCACCGAAATATTGATAATGATCCGATTGCCACTGGGGTACAGGCGCGAAGTCGCGGCATTGCTGCCCCCGTTTTGTATGTTGGTCGCATTCCGCCGGCATGGGCACTACATATTTACGCAGGGGAAACTGTTTGCCGTCTTGTTCATAGCCCAGAAACTGGCTCCCCCATAAATTGTTTGTATATCCGCAGATTTCCCTGCCCCAGCCGCGGATTTCACTGGCCAAGCGGCATTTGCGCGCAAAAGGAGAATCTGTCGCCTGAATCATTGAACCTGCGGGGTTGTCCTCAGAAATATTGAGCGAGGGCGTAAAGCATTCCGCCCAATCGATACCATAAGTGCTGCCTTGGCCCAATATCCTTGACTCATCGTAGAAAGACTCCTGCCATTTTGCTCGCAGCTCTTTGGCTTTGGCCCAGTACTCCAGTGGTCTGGTTTCCCATTTTTGCCCTTTCAAATCTATTCCCGCCTCCCTTTACATTTTGAAGATCAAGGCTATCAATTGTTATGCTTTTTGTTTTCTTGCTTCTCAGTATACATCAATAGAATAAAATGTCAATAATTATTCACTTTTTTACAAAAGCTATAGCTTTATTAACCGTATCTTGAGGGGTTTTGCATAAGCCATCCGCATCTGCATACCGGGCTGTGCTTTCTTCACAAGGCCCACCGCCTATCAGCAGTATGCGATTTTTGTCAAGTCCGGCGGCACGGACCTGCTGTATGCAGTCTTTCATGGCATCGAAAGCCGTAGTCAGAAGGCAGGAAAACCCGACTACTTTCGGGTCATGTTCCCTTATTGCTTCAATGTAGCGTTCAGGTCTTGCATCCACGCCTATATCTACAGCTTTGAATCCATTCGAGCGCATGACCGATACAACGATATTCTTGCCAATATCATGGATATCGCCATATACAGTCCCCATAACAAAAGTGCCGTACTTAGCTTCGACGGCATCTTCCCCGCCCAGTAATTTCTGGCATTCGGCGAAGATTTCCGCAGAGAGCATCAATTCCGATAAGAAGTACTCTTTTTCCGCGAACAGCTCTCCAACCATTGTCATTCCCAGCTGAAGGGATTCAATGATGTCCGTCTTTGATTTGCCGGAGTCTATTGCATTTTGGATATCTTTGTATAATAATTCTTCTTCGAGCGTTTTCATTGAGTTCACTATCGATTCAATCATTGCAAAAAATCCTCATTCCTCAAAGTGGGCCTGCCCCCCGCAACCCGCCGGGACTGCGGTCAAAGCGCCCCTATTTTCCCGGCTCTGAAAGCTTTGTTGTAATTCCTGCACAGCCTGTCGCGCCCGAGCAGCGCGTTTGCCGCAAATATAGTTTCAATAACACTGCGGTTTAACGGATCTGAAATCACGGAATCCAAGCCCGCCAGCATCGCCATGGCCAGAAAAGTCCTATTGACAAGGCCTCTGGCCGGCATCCCAAAAGATATGTTTGACAACGCGGCTGTAATGTTGACATCGGGATATTGCCGCTTGATCTCTCCGGCGGCCCGGCAGAAGTCCATCGCGCTGCTATTAACGGTGGGAAGCGACAAAACCAAGGGGTCGATGTGAATCCTATCCGGAGTTATTCCATATTCGCCCGCCATTTCAATAAGGCGCAGGGCAATTCTTATTTTGTCCTCCACACTTGAGGCGATGCCGCTATCATCGCAGCACAGAGCTACTACGCCCCATTCCGGGTTTTCGCGGAGGACAGGCAAAAGTATCTCGCATTTGCTGCCCTCCAATGAAATCGAGTTTATCAGCCCCGGCAGACTGATCTTTTGGAATACCTTTTTCAGCATTTTCGGGTCCGGGCTGTCTATGCATATAGGGCATTGCGCATTTTTCTGCACGACGTCAATAAGCCAGCAAAGCGCGTCGTATTCCTCGTCAGGGTTAGTGCCTGCGCATATATCAATGTAGTCCGCCCCTGCGGCTTCCTGTTGCGCGGCAAGGTTTGCGATAAACGCACTGTCCCGTTTTTCTATAGCTTCGGCTACTTTCGGAATCGCCCCGTTTATTTTCTCGCCTATTATTTTCATACATTAACTCCAATACCAGTCCAGACGCCGCGTTATCCGGCGACCCATGCCGAGCAAACGTCCACAGTTTTCCTTGGGCTTTTTGCCCATTCGTCCGCACCGATAATCTTACAAGCCTCCTCGGTTACGGGATTGCCGCCAATAATGATTTTTACATTGCCGCGCATCCCTGCATCCGCGAATGCATCCACTACATCCCTCATGGAATCAAGCGCGAGCGTCAGCACTCCCGACAGGGCGATGATGCTTATGCCCTCAGTATTTGCGGTTTCTATTATTTTCTTTGGCGGCACATCTATTCCAAGGTCGATTACCTCAAACCCCGACGCTTCCAGCATATTCTTTACGATATTCTTTCCTATGTCGTGCAAATCATCCTTAACAGTGCAAAGAATCATTTTTCCTTTTCCGGTTAAGCCTCCGGCGGACAGCGCCGGCTTTATGATCTCAATAGCGCCGGTCATAACCTCGCCGGCGAAAATCAAGTCGCCAATAAAATACTCGCCGGACTCGAACCGATCTCCAACCTCTATAAGCCCTTCTTGGCAAGCTTCAAGGGCTTCCTGCGCGTCCCCCCCGCTCTCCATTATCTCCTTCATGATTTCAAGTACGGCGTCCTCGTCCAGATCGGACATAGATTTCTTAAGTAAATTCAAATCTGCCATGTATCTCTATCTCCTTTTGTTATACATAACTTATTGTCCTTTTCAGCTGTTTTACCAACGCTGCCCTTTTTTCCGCATCCGGTTCCCAGCTGGGGTCATTTTCCGCTTCTTCCAGCAGTTCTTCGATCGTGTAGTCATTATTGTCGTCCATATCTGAATCCTCCATTTTATTTCAAGCTTAGTTCATTGGCTGTTTCGTAGACGGCTTTCAGGTTTTCGATTTTGGCGTCGCCGGCGCAGAGCAGAGGTTTATTCTGCATGAAAATGAATCCGCCCCCGGGCGCAAAGGTGTCAAAACATTTTTTCACAAAGTCAGTGCACTGCTCTGTTGTTCCCATTTTCAGCAAATCCGCTGTGATGCCTGTCGCAATTGACTGCCAATCCCCAATCGCCTTGTAGACCTCAAAGGGGTCGTCTTCATCCAGCATGAACACCACAGAGCCTTTTGGAAGCTTCCTGAACCGGTCTAACGTATTGAGGAATTTGCCCTCGCCCTTAATGAAAATCTTGAGGCCTGCTTCCATAAATGGCAAAAGAAGCTCCGCAAATGGTTCAAAATAGAACTCGTCAAAATGAGGCGGGGAAATGAAGCATTCAACGTGATACACTGAGTCGCCCAACGGGTAAGGCGATGTGAAGTCTTTGGGATCGTAAGCCTGCAGCGCAGTTCGTTTCATCTCAAGCATTTTATTGCAAGCTTCCCTCAATACGTCAGGTCTGCGCCTTAGGTCAACCAAGGTATCCCTCATTCCGCGATACCTGTCAAAAACGGCCGTTAGCGGGCTTATGAAGCCGACAGGGGCGCCGGTCAGGGGTATGATCCCCTTTTCCTCGTTTATATACCTGGTTATCATAGCATTGGCCGTCGACACTTTATCAAGCTCGAGCAGCGCTTGAACTACCTTTGCGTAAGCCTCCGGCTTGGGGAGACGGAACGCTCCGCAACGGCGTTTGGTGAGTTCCCAGCCGAATTTCACCGGATCTGCAATAAGCTCCGGGTACTCGTCAGCGCTCATGAATTCAATATCCGGCTGAAGATGGATAATAGCAACGCCATCGCCTGCAATCTTGTAGGAGTAATTGCCAAGCGCATGCAAAGCCTTTACGGGCGACGATATAAAGCCGCCCCATATAAAATCCAGCCCTATGACGTCAAGGAATTTCACATACTCGCGCGCGACAGCGTTTGGATCGTCCATAATGTCTTCATAACGTACGCCTGCATAAGCAAATGGCCACGTTAGCACTTCCGCCCCAATAGGTATTTTTTTTGGCTCCCGGAAACTGAGGGCATCGATCAAATTCTGTTTTCTTTCCTCTTTTAATGCCTCAATATTCATTTATTTAACCACGCCTTTCCATAATGATACTGCAATTGAGGACGTCCATTTCAAAAACTATGCCCCGCAATATGCATCCGGCTTGTGGCATTATAGCATACGGTTGCTATGTTTGTAAACTAACATGAAGGTTTTGTTTGGAAAAATGTTTGCAAAATAACTTCAAATAAGTATTGTACGGAGGCCTACAATGCTGTATAATTATTCTGAAAAATAGAAAAAAAACCATTAGAATAAAAAGCAGAGGAGTTGTGCATTATGAGGGCCATATGTTACACCTGCCCGGGCTACGGGATCTACGATGTTCCCGAAGTCCGGATACAAAACGAGGATGATGTTAAAATACGCATTGCTTATGCCGGCATCTGCGGGTCGGACATACATATCATCGAAGGGGACATCGATGAATTTATCGGCGTAAAGCCGGGAGACCGGCGTGTTATCGGGCATGAAGCGGTAGGCTATGTGTCCGAACTGGGGCCAAAAGCCAACTCCAAGGGGCTGAAGGTCGGGGACAAGGTCGCGTTTTACTATAACTACCACTGCGGGAGTTGCCATTATTGCCGCAGCGGCAAGGAGAATTATTGTCAAAACATCCAGCTGTGCGATTGGGTCATGAGCGATTACATAGTATTTCGGGAGCAGCAGGTATTCAAGCTTCCCGATAACGCTGATATGATCCGCGCATGCCTAATAGAGCCGGTGTCGGTCACGCTGCACGGCATCGACCTTTGCGACATTCGCGCAGGAACAAGCGTCCTTGTCTCCGGCGGCGGCGGAATCGGGCTGCTGATGACGCAGCTGGCAAAACTTTCAGGCGCAGTGCGGCTGACTGTGAGCGAGCCGATTGCAGATAAACGCAAGAATGCCCTTATGATCGGCGCGGACTTCGTAGTCGATCCTTTCAATGAAAAACTCGCCGAAAAAGCAATGGAAATAACGGAAGGCCGCGGTTTCGATGTTGTTATCGAAGCATCTGGATCACCGAAGGCAATCCCCGATTGCTACGAAGCGCTGGGGCGTGGAGGGGTCATGGAGATGTTTGGAACATATCCTAACGATACGGTCATCGGTGATATCCCCTTGAGCGGCACGAAAGCCCTTGCTTTTAAAGAAGCTAAGATCCTTGGCGTCTTTCAATCTCCATACATGTTTCCGAGGGCTATTGATGTATTTGAAAAATTGAATCTGGATATGTACGTGCAAAACGTGTTTAAACCCGAAGACTGCGTAAAAGCCTTTGAATCCCAGATGAGCGGCATACCACAAAAGACACTTTTTGATTTTAATTAATAAGGCGGTGCGTAATATGGCTGAAAAAGCGGTTGTAGAAATGTTAAAGGACAAAGCGCTGGCGATACGTGAGGATCTTCTTAGATTATGCCGCCAGTCCGGCATGACCCATATCGGCGGGGATTTGTCTATGACAGATGTAACGGTGTGTTTATACCAGCACACTATGAAATTTGATCCTAAGAACCCCAAATGGGAGGGCCGCGACTGGTTTTTTCTAAGCAAAGGCCATTGCGGAGAATGCGTCTATATGTGCCAAGCGCAGGCGGGATTTTATGATAAACAGGAAATATATGACACGTACTGCGAGCTTGACAGCCGTTTCGGCGTCCACCCTTGTGTCATGGTCCTGGATACCTTTGAAATATCCGCCGGTTCTCTTGGGCACGGATTGTCCATCGCGATAGGCGCCGCAAGCGGTCTTCGCATGAGCGGCAAGAAAAACCGCGTATTTGTCCTAATGGGCGACGGCGAGTGCCAGGAGGGTACGGTCTGGGAAGGGCTCATGGCTGCTCCGCAGTTCAAGTTGGGCAACTTGTGCTGCATCATCGACCGAAACAGGCTGTCCATAGATGGTTTTACAGAAGACATTATGGCGCTGGAACCTCTGGCCGACAAGTTGCGGGCTTTCCGTTGGAATGTTATCGACATCGACGGCAATGATATGGCGCAGGTAGTGGATGCTTTCGATAGCCTGCCTGATCCGGACAGCGACGTTCCGACGCTGATCCTTGCCAGAACCGTTAAGGGCAAAGGCATAGACTTTATGGAAGACAATCCTGTCTGGCACGCCGGCATGATAAAGGACGAAGAAGCTTATCAGGACTGCCTTCGTCAGGTGCGCGAGGCCAGGCAACGCGAAAGGGGGGCGAACTGAGATGGCTGAGATATTCACTCTCGCTGATGTGGTTCAAATGGCGGCTGCCAGGGAAGTATACGGCAAAAAGCTGATCGAGCTGGGGCTGCGTCATGACAATATCGTGGTCATGACAGCGGATTTGATGCGCAGCGATCATATTGAAGAATACAAGAGGAGGTTTCCGGAACGCGCGTTTAGCGTCGGCATAGCTGAGGGCAATATGGTATCAATCGCGGCAGGGCTTGCCCTCACCGGAAAGATCGTGTTTTGCAGCACTATGGCGCCTTTTATGACCATGCGGGCTTGTGAGCAGTGCCGTACAAACGTGGATTACGGCAATTTACCGGTGCGGCTCATAGGTTCCCACTCCGGCCTTTCCTCGGGGTCCGGTGCGACCCATGCCGGGCAGGAAGATATTGCCATAATGCGCTCAATGTGCAATATGACGGTCGTGGCCCCCGGCGACCCGAACCAGATCGCCAAGGTCGTCGAGGCGTCTATCGATTGGGACGGCCCCGTTTATATACGCATAGGGCGCGGCGGGGAACCACTGGTCTACAAAGACGACTATGTTTATAAAATCGGGCAGTCCATAACCTTGCGCGAGGGTAAAGATGCTACGATTATTGCTTGCGGCGTGCTGCTACACCACGCAAACAAAGCCGCTGAGATGTTGGCTGAAGAAGGTTATTCTATCCGGGTCATTGATATGCATACGATCAAGCCCATAGACGAAGAAGCAATAATCCGCGCTGCTAATGAGACAGGGGTCGTCGTCACCGCGGAGGATCACAACAGGACCGGCGGGCTGGGCAGCGCCGTCGCGGAAGTCATCGCCGACAATAACCTGAATACACGTTTTTCGCGCGTCGGCATCCCCGGTGTGTACTGCTGTATCGGCGGCGCGGACGAGATGTACAAGAAATTTGGCATGGATTATGAGGGTATAATGGCTACTGTTAAAGAAGCGCTAAAATGATTTTGAGCGGAGGTTGTAACACATGAGCGAAAAGATGAGGCAGGCTTGGTATACCGCAGACAGAAAAATAGAAATCAGGAGCGTTGACGTTCCGGCTCTTAAGCCCGGGCAGGTTAAGATAAAGACGGCTTATGCGGCTCTTTGCGCGTCTGATAAGCATATGATGACAATGGGCATATTAGGGGCAAAGCCCGGGATGCCGCTTGGCCATGAGGCTTCCGGCGTGATCGTCGAAGTAGCGCCGGGCTCGGAGGCGTCAGGCTTGAAAGTGGGCGACAAGGTAGTCCCATGTCCCGACAATATCTGCGGTATGTGCACAAACTGCAAAGACGGAAACGATGTGCGATGCACGGCAGGGGACCCCATAGCCGCTTTCAGCGACTACATAATAGCCAACGCAAGAACGACGTTCAAACTCCCTGACGACGCTGATTTGAAGCACTATACGCTCACCGAGCCGCTCGGCTGCGTGCTGCGCGCGATGGAGCTGGCGAATGTGAAACACGGCGAAACAGTCCTGATTACCGGGGTCGGCGGAATCGGCGCAATCATGCTCAACGCCGCTGTTCTCTCCGGCGCGGCAAAAATCACCGTCAGCGAGCCCATAGCTTCAAAACGCGCCGGCGCGCTGGCCATGGGCGCCCAATATGCTATCGACCCTTTGACGGAGGATTTGAAAACGCGCTCACTTGAGATAACGGATGGAAAGGGTTTCAACCATATTTTTGAGATGTCCGGAGTACTCTCCGTGGCGCCGACGCTGTTTGACATAGCAGCGCTGCGGGGAAAAATCACCTACTTTGCCGTTTATCCGCCGGATTATGAGCTGCCTGTCAACCTATATAACCTATACAACAAAGAACTTGGTATCCAGGCTGTTATCGCAGGGCTCTGGCTTCTTCCCAGGGCAATCAGTATAATACCGAGGCTCCAGCATGACAAAATCATTGGCAAGATTTTGCCTCTTGCGGACATCGCGCAAGCTTTTGAGTTATTTGACCAATCGACATATCATAAAATCCTTCTCGAGTTTTGATTGATTCAGGGTCGCTCGTGTACATTTACAGGTCACAGGGTGCGGGACCATTGGCGCGGTGCATGGAAAAGATGTGTATTTTCTGCCCCTTGTCGCTCGGCGGCGCGTCCTTGCGCCTACGAGCGAGCGCTCCACCATCCTTGGTTTCGCTCTGCGGGGCATAAAACACAC
>Ga0099364_10005537_pt1 | contig 18689 bp, 17 predicted proteins | sample TergutTh196P3_FD_73070 | JGI IMG/M metagenome (GOLD analysis project Ga0099364, IMG submission 73070) | Microcerotermes parvus P3 segment gut microbial communities from Pointe-Noire, Republic of the Congo - Th196 P3 | ecosystem: Host-associated > Arthropoda: Insects > Digestive system > Gut ...
TGAGTTTGTTGATGTTTACTGTGATCTGTTCCATAGTGGCATTGGTCTCGGTAACCGAAGCGCTCTGGTTTATCATGCCTTGTTTGGCGCTCTGGATGTTGGCGGTGATCTCGTTCATGGCCGCTGCGGTTTCGGTCATGTTGCTGGCCAGGGACGTACTCATATCGGTGATTACCTTAGTCTCATTCATGACATGCCTGACCAGGATTTTAATTTTTTCCATAGTCAGGTTAAAGTAGCGGGCCAGGTCACCGATTTCATCCTTGCCTTTTACTTCGACATGCCGTGTCAGGTCTCCTTCGCCCTGGGCAATATCCTCCAATGTAAGGGCTACCCGGCGTATAGGATTGGCAATCGACCGTCCAACATAAAAAGCCGCAGCAATACTGATGATAAAGCAAATTGCTCCAATAAAAAGCACTAACCTCATAGTACTCTTAATATCACTTTCAAAATCACTTCTTTCAATTGAAACAATGAGCTTCCAGTTGTTGTACCCCGGTATTTCCACAAACGCATTAATCCTGGATTCTCCCCCTTGAGTATATGACGCGGTTCCCTGAGATTCGCTAATGGCGTGCTCTATCATGTCAGCCAGAGACCGCAAAGAAGGATCATTGGATACTTCCTGAATCGGGTTGAAGATGGAATTTACCAGCTCTTTATCAGGATGGGCTATAAAGTCTCCATCTTTATTTATCAAAAAAGCATATCCGCTTCTCCACATGGGCTTTACCAGGGATAATGCCTGGTCAAGGACTTCCCGGGCATCCTTGCGGGCTATGAGCGTACCGATGACAGGAGTGGTCGGATGACCGGTTTCAAATATCGAGGCTGCCAGCATAATAGCAATTGAGTTGGTAAGCCGGTTGATAAGTACATCCGACATCACGCTTGTCCCGCTTAAAGCCGCCTGGATATAATCCCTGTCACTTAAGTTACCGACATAACTGTCTTCGACACTAGGGGTAAGTGTGGTATAGGTGTTACCGTCAGGATAAACCAGGGCCATATCGGCTACACCTATGCGGTCAATGTCGGGGAGTATGCTTTCCCGAACAACACCTTCCCAGTCCATGGATCGGGTTCTGACACGGTTGGCTACTTCCCCGAGCTGGATGAGCTGGGAATTAAATAACGTAGCGATAAGTTCGGCGCTAATCCTTGCTTCTGCAGAAAGTTCGCTATAGGCGGCAGCTTCCATTTTATTGGTAATTAAAATTTGCAAAGCAATGGTAATACTGCCTATACTTACCAGCAGGACCACCCCAATAAGCAAAGGGATTTTTATGCTTAATTTCATTTGTACTCCCGAACCTGCATGATTTTGGAACTATAACCAATAGTTTTATATAATTCCACTATTGTCAAGTGGCAATCTATAACCAATACCTTATCTTTGTATAGAGGGTAGTTTTTGACTGTATAAATGGCACATACTAAAGAGCTTTTAGCCTTTAACATTAAAATGTTAAGGAAAAAATCGGGATTTTCTCAAGAAAAATTGGCTGAAGCAGCAGATCTCTCTGCCCAGACCATTAGCGACATAGAAGGCTGCCGGACTTGGGTTAGTGATAAAACTCTGGAAAAGCTTTCCCAAATTCTTAATGTTGATGTTTTTCAGCTTTTCATACCTCCGATTGAAAGCGATGGAGGGGATTCACTTCTGTATAACCGGCTTACAAAATTAAAAACTATTATGAAGGAAGATATAGACAAACGATTGGATCAGTTCTATCTATCAGAAAAATCATCTTCCAGAATTTAGATAATATACAGAATCTGTTTTATTATCTCGATTTATCAACCTGAATCCGCCTGCAGTGCTCTGCAATTACACAGCGTGAACAAAAGGGACTTACCGGACGGCAGACATTCTGACCGTACAATACCAAAAGGGGGTTTAATGGCTTCCAGTGTTTGCGCGGTAGAATATTACGGAGTATCATTTCTGTTTCATCGGGATTTTTTGAAACAAGCCAGCCGCATCTGTTGGAAATTCTATGGACATGGATATCCACGCAAATGCCATCTTTGTTGTATGCTTCGATTAATACCAGGTTTGCAGTTTTTCTTCCTACTCCGGGAAAGCCAAGCAGGGTATCTAAATCCGAAGGAACTTTGCCGTTATGCTTATCCAGAATTAAAGCGGCAATTTTTTTTAGGTTTGCCGCTTTGGTGCGGTAAAATCCTGCAGGATAAGCAAGTTTGGCAATGTTTTTTTCTGTAAGCGCCAATAGTTTGGCTGGAGTAGGAGCCTTGGCAAGCAGGGCCTGGGAACATTTTAAGGTTACTTCATCCTTGGTGCGAAGGCTTAATATGGTAGAAACCAATACAGCCCAGGGATCATTTTTATAACGTTCCGCCACAGTAGTTACAGAAGGGTAGCCGCCCTCAGGTGATTCCTTAGCAAGGTCCTTGCGCCATTTTTTAAGAGCGCCGACAATTGTATCCCAGTCTGGATGAACGGACGGATGAGTATACGATTGGTTGTTTATTTTGTTAACAGGCATACCGCTTCCGCCTCTACTGCTCTTCCCTCACCGATAGGGCCAAGCCCTTCGGCGGTTTTTCCCTTAACAAACACCGATTCAATATTTGTTTCCAGTACAGCAGCCAGAGCAGATCGTATCTCTTCCCGGTAAGGAAGTATTTTAGGCGCTTCGCAGATTATACAACAGTCGATATTTACAAGCTGCCACTTATCCGACTTTACCCTATTCCATACCTGTGCAAGAAGTTCCATGGAATTTGCATCATTCCAGGTTGGATCGCCTGGGGGGAATAGTTCTCCTATATCGCCCAGAGCAGCTGCACCCAAAAGAGCATCGATTACTGCATGGACAAGCACATCTCCGTCAGAATGTCCAGCTTCTCCTTTGGGAAAAGGAAGATGCACTCCGGCAAGAAGGAAGGGACGGCCTTCTTCCAGCCGGTGAAGATCACGGCCCAGGCCTATCCGTACCATTGTATTTATTTTTAGCCAGCATTTCCAGATCTTCGGGAAAGGTAATTTTTTTATTCTGCGGTGAACCGGGAACTACAAATACATCCCCTTCAAATTCACCCCAGACTTCCGCATCATCGGTATATCTGTAGCCTTCCTTTTCTTTTTCGGCTGCCTTTTCGTGTGCGCGCAGTATTTCGGGAAAAGCAAAACCCTGGGGGGTCTGTGCATTCCCAACCTGAACCCGGCGCAGATGCCGTATAACCAGACCGTTTTCGTCCATTTCTTTTGGAGTATCTGTTAAAGGCAAAAGGGGTATGGCTGCCCTGTGTTTTAAGGTGGCATTAATCACTCTGTCTATTAAAGCCGGTTCCACCCAGGGTCTGGCGCCGTCGTGAATCACCACATATTTAGGATGATATTTTTCCAGAAGGGACAGGGCATTATGGACAGAACTGCGCCGCGTTGGACCGCCTGTTACAAAAAGAAGACGAGGCTTGGCACGGGAACGTAATAAGCGGGCCGGCAGACTGTCCCTTGCAGCAATTTCACCAAGGTTTGAATTTTTGGGAACGGTAATTACCACTGTATCGATCCGTGAACATGCTGCAAAAGCAAGAGCTGCCTTGCCCAATACGGTAAGGGGTTTCCCCTCGATGTCGATTGTATCGCCTATCAGCTTGTATTCTTTTTTTACTCCTATACGACTGGAAGAACCTGCAGCAGTGATAATGGCAGAAATTAAAGAGCTCATAGTAGATCTATTCAGCTTCCAAACGGCTAAAGATCAAGCCTTCTACTTCTTCCCGCGGCTTTTTTAGAGAATATGCAATCTCATCTTCCAGCAGTTTTAGGGCCGAGTCATAGAGCTTGCGTTCCAAAATGGGTAGTTCCTTGACCTTGCTTCGGTGATAAAGCGAACGGACTATGGCGGCAATATCGCTTACCTGGCCTTTTTTAAGCAAATCCAGGTTCATTTGGTAACGAAGCTTCCAATCGGAAGGAATTGGTTCATAGTCTTCGCCAATCAGTTCCAGCGCTCGCAGGGCTTCGTCTTTTGGAACAATTGAGCGTATCCCCAGTTCTTCGGCCTTGTCTACCGGAACCATAATTGTCATATCCGATCCCTGTAAATAGATACGGTAGTAAACGATCTTTTCGTTCTTAAAAAGCTTTTTTTCCAGCGCCTGTATAACGCCCACCCCCTGGCTGGGGTATACAACTTTTTGATCAACCACAAAACCCTTAGCTGTCTTACTCATCATATATAAGATAACAAATTTTTGAATAAAGTTAAAGCCATATTTTCATCCTAAACAGTTATTAGCAATATACCGATACTTAAAGGGATGAAACTCCATTTTTTTCATCTTTTTTTTCTCCTATGCCCCGTCCTCCTATATGCTCAGGCAGGTGTAGACAGGACTAATCCTGCCCTTGCAATAGTGCAGGAAGATACCCGCATCGAAGAACTGGGGGACGGGGGCTTTCATTTGTATATACGAAAAAAACCGGGTATTAGCTCGGTATTAATAACCGAATCTACCAGGGATCCTGCCTTAAGAGCAGCAAATTATGCATATAGAGCTCCTGCATGGAATCCTATCAACGGCGACGAAATCCGTTTGCTGGACGGAAACCCCATTCCCAGATCGGCAGGCATTTGGTCGTTAATTTCATCTACTCCAAAGCCCCACCCCGAATTGGGCGAAGCTTTTCATATTTTTATTCCATATATATTGAACTATGGATATGCCCATGCCCGGCATGGCGAAGTATATGTCACAGCAGGAACTTACCTGAATATCCGTGCTTTTACCCTGCCCTATGCAGATTACCGGGGCAGTTTTAGGGATAATCCCTTTACCCTTGAACTGTTGGAACAACAGCCTCAGACTAGCCTTCCAGAAGGCAGCTATATGGGCGAAACAGTAGAAGCTTATACCGAAATCGCTTCCTGGAGCGGAAATACACCTTCTTTCTCCACCGGGCCGGAAGATATTGTAAATCATATTAAAGATATACTGGAAAATGTAACAAACCCCATGGATATAGTGATCTGCCTGGATACAACCGGTTCAATGAGAACAAACATGATCGAAGTACGCCAAAATCTGGTTCCCATGCTTAGAGAGACTATAGGAGATTCATCGTACCGTATAGGAATGGTGCTTTATAAAGATTATTTTGAAGAATACTTAACCAGGGTAATACCCTTTACCAGTGATTTAAATGAAATCCAGCGTACACTTAATGGAATAGCTGTCCGCGGAGGTGGAGATATTCCCGAAGCTGTCCACGAAGCCCTCCACGATGCAGCAACCAGATTCCAATGGGAAGCAGGAACCCGCTTAATCATCCTAGTCGGAGATGCTCCTCCCCATCTGCGTCAGCGCGGACGTATCTCTAAGGAAATGGTAGAAAGAGCGATAAGCGATAGAAATATTAAGGTACATTCGATAATATTGCCGCTGTAAAAGCAAGCATCTTACCACTCTTTGCCCTATAGAGGGCATGAAAACCCCATTATACATTTTCTTTTTTTTAGTGCTTTGCATACAGCAGATAAAAGCTGAAGATCCTGCTTTGGAAGCAGATTTTCGTTGGATTGGTTCCTGGGAAAACGAAGCCAACCTTATCAATCGCTTTGATCTTAAGCTATTCATCCCTAAAGCAGATCTTAGGCTGCGATCACAAATACTGGACAGGCGGCCTGCTTCGGAATTTGAACTATTTACAGAAAGTTTTGGAGGAGAAACAAAAGATAATGCCATTACCCAGCCGGGCCTTGGCTTATACCACGAGGGGACTGGCTCCCGGCTTTTATACGGCACCTTGGAAACTCATGGGCTTATAGCCCGTACCCGTAATATATGGATACGCAGTGTTCCCTATGCCGAATCCCGTACTGCAAGTTCTGCTGATCTAAGAACGACAGTTAGTTCTACTGCCATTCCCCAGGTTTATGCTTTCCTGGAAACTCCCGATCTAACACTGGGACAGGGAAACTTCATTGGTTTTGCTTCATTTTTGGTAAATAACGAAGAACAGCAAAAGGCACGGAACTTTGGCATTGGGGGTGATTATTCCCAGGGTACGGCAAAAATCCGGCTGGAAGCTTTGTATGGCGAGAGAACCCTGCCGGAACGAAGATCCTCAACATGGTTTAATGAACGGCATCCGCTACCGCAGCGGAATACCCGGCATATTGCCGGAGCAATGGCTTTTTCTGTTCCGGCTTTTGGTCTGGCGGCAGACCTTGCCTATTCAGAAACATTTGCCTTTGGACAGGACTATTACAGCAGCCTGGGATTGCGTTTTGGAGACAGACCCTGGAGGTTTTCCACAGCGCTGGATGCAGCGGGTGACCGTTATGTGGACAGTCAGGGAAATTATCCCGGAGCAGGACTTAGGGCCGGAGCGCGCTTGGAACGGCGCGGAAAAAGAGCAGGCCTGTTCCGTTTAAGCGCCCTGGCACGCGGGCCGGATCTGGAAATGGACAATATGAACCGTTTTTCGGGGGATTTGTACTACCGCTTTCCGGCTGGCCGGCAGGCTGTTCCTACTTTTCGGCTTACCCGGTTTTCCTTTTCATTAGACAGAGATGGCAGAAACGAAGACAATGTATTGGATTCTGCAAGGGCAATGATTGCATTTGCTCTGGGTCCGCTGAATTATGCCAGTGAAGGAAGAATAAATAGTGATGATTCGTACCGGCTTGTTCAAAATGTCTCCTGGTCATATTCAAAGAATTCCCAGACAAAAAGAAGCCCTTTTACCATTGTACTTTCTGCCAGAGCGGTATATGAAAAAAACAGCGGCAAAGACGGGGACTGGAGTGCTTCATTTGCTGCTTCAATTAGGGGAAAACGGGGCCGGCTTACCATCAGAACAGCCGGATCGGGCTTAAATGAACAGTTGGACGATCAATGGGAGCACACAATTAGCTGGAGCTTGCAATTTTAGGCCATTTGTTGTAGTCCTATTGAATCTCTTTGCAAATATTGTATATAATGCAGAATAATGACTTTTTATGTATTATAAGGAGCTTGGCTAATGAGCATCGACATCAAAAAAATGCGAAACATCGGTATCAGCGCTCATATTGATTCCGGAAAGACAACCCTTTCCGAGCGTATTTTGTTTTACAGTAAAAAAATCCACGCCGTCCATGAAGTCCGGGGCAAAGACGGAGTGGGAGCTACCATGGATCACATGGAGCTTGAACGGGAACGGGGTATTACCATCCAATCCGCTGCCACCCAGGTAAGTTGGAAGGATCATATCATTAATCTAATCGACACCCCCGGACATGTGGATTTTACCATCGAGGTAGAACGATCCCTGCGGGTACTGGACGGGGCTATCCTTGTTCTTTGTGCGGTAGGCGGGGTTCAATCCCAGTCCATTACAGTGGATCGACAGCTTAAACGATACAATGTACCGCGGATTGCCTTTATCAATAAATGCGACCGTACCGGGGCAAATCCCTTTAAGGTAAGGAACCAGCTTCGCGAAAAGCTTGACCTCAATGCTGTACTGGTACAAATACCCATAGGCCTGGAAGACAAGCTGGAAGGAATAATCGACCTAATTTCAATGAAGGCTGTGTACTTTGACGGAGAAACAGGGACAGAGCTTCGATATGCAGAAATTCCTCTTCACTTAAAAGCAGATGCAGAAAAATACCGCGAAGAACTGATAGATTCCGCTTCTATGTTCTGCGATAAGCTGGCAGAAAAGTTCCTGGGAGGCGAAACAGTGGACGAGGAACTAATACGCTCTGCCATTCGACAGGCTGTATTGGAAGAAAAACTTGTTCCGGTAATGATGGGTTCCGCTTATAAGTACAAGGGGATTCAGCTTTTATTGGACGGAGTAAACCATTATCTTCCCAATCCTACCGAAGTAAAGAATTATGCCCTTGACCTGGACAATAATGAAGCGCAAAAAGAACTAAGCTCCGATGAAAAAGGCCCCGCAGTGGCTTTGGGTTTTAAGCTGGAAGACGGTCAATACGGCCAGCTTACCTATGTACGAATTTACCAGGGTGCCTTAAAAAAGGGCGAAGAGCTGATAAATACCCGGACAAGAAAAAAGTTCAAACTGGGACGCCTGGTACGTATGCATTCAGATACCATGGAAGATATTAGCGAAGGATATTCCGGCGACATTGTTGCCCTCTTTGGTATTGAATGTGCCAGCGGCGATACCTTTTGCGGCGGTGCTCTAAACTATGCCATGACTTCGATGTTTGTTCCACAGCCGGTTATCTCCCTTGCTCTGGAATCCAAGGACAAAAAAAGCGCTGACCAAATGGCTAAAGCTCTGGGCCGCTTTACCAAGGAAGATCCAACATTTAGAACCTATGTCGATCCCGAATCCAACCAGACAATAATCCAGGGCATGGGAGAACTCCACCTGGAGGTATATCTGGAACGTATGCGGCGCGAATACAAATGCGAAGTAGAAAGCGGCAAACCCCAGGTTGCATACAGAGAAGCAATAACAATCCGTTCAGATTTTAACTATACACATAAAAAGCAAACCGGCGGTTCCGGTCAATTCGGACGGGTGGCAGGTTATCTGGAACCCTGGGCAGAAGGAGACTATGAGTTTGTAAGCGCCATTAAGGGCGGAGTAATTCCTACAGAATTTGTTCCCAGCTGCGATAAAGGTTTTAAGGAGGCTGTAAAAAAAGGCAGCCTTATAGGGTTTCCCATCGTTAACATACGCTGTGTAATAAATGACGGACAAAGCCATGCGGTGGATTCTTCGGACATTGCATTTCAGGCAGCGGCTATAGGCGCTTTTAGGGAAGCATACAACAAGGCAAAACCCTGTATTCTGGAACCGATCATGAAAGTAAGCATAGAAGGCCCTACGGAATTCCAGGGAAATATTTTTGCGTCGATTAATCAAAGACGGGGAATTATTTCCAGTTCCACCGAAGACGGAACCTTTTCCCGCGTAGAAGCAGAAGTTCCCCTGGGCGAAATGTTTGGTTATTCAACAGTACTGCGCTCCCTAAGCCAGGGCAAGGCGGAGTTTACCATGGAATTTGAAAAGTACGGCAAAGTTCCTGTAAGTATCAGCGAAGCTCTGGTAAAAGACTTTGCAGAAAAACGGAAAAACGGACAAAAATAAAAAGGGAGATTTAAATGATAAAAGAAGAATTAATTGAACGCAGCCCTGTGCGTATTTTGGAAAAATCAATACACGGCGGACTTAAAAGCGGCGAGATCGGGATCATTGCATCTTCATCGGCGGGAGTCGGCAAAACTTCTGTATTGGTTCAGCTTGCTTTGGATAAGCTGCTTCAGGGTAAAAAGGTTATCCATGTCTCCTTTTCCCAGCATACCAATTATGTTTTGCTGTGGTATGCGGATATCTTTGAAGAGATAATCAAAAAGAAAAACCTTGTAAACAGCGAAGAAATAAAAGACGATTTGGTTAAAAACCGGGTCATCGTTAATTTTAATCAGGATGCAGTAACAGAAGAACAAATACTAAAAAGTCTTAAGGCATTAATTGTAGAAGGTGGTTTTGACGCTTCCTTAATAGTCATAGACGGTTTTGATTTTGCCCGAAGCGACAGGGACAGAATCGCAAAAATGAAAGCTGCCGCAAAAGAACTTAACATTTCCATTTGGTATTCCTGTAACACAAAGGAAAATGGTTCGGGCAGGCAAAAAATCCCAGCACTTGTTAAGGAATACCTGGATTTACTTGATCTGGTAATTGTATTGGAACCAAAAGCAGATCATGTAGAATTAAGTGCATTAAAATACGGGAATTCCGAAGGATCATCGGACTCCATTGCGCTTAAATTAGATCCCAAGACATTACTAATCGATGCTTAATGTCCCTTTTTTTGTTCTGCTGCATGGGCGGCAGCTTGATGGCGTTTTTTTTGAGCCTGCTTAAAGATCTGTTCGGTGTCAACTTTTCCATCAACGCCAAAGACCGGACGTATTCCCTGGCTGTGTTCGCTGCGGAAAAGATAACTTGGGCGGTCATTGTAAGCCCAGCTGTCTTCATTATTTAATAGATGATCCAGCACAACCGTAATTGCCAGGGTAAAGTAAACAAGCGAAGCATTTGTCCGTTTTTTCGGCGCAAGCAGCATATCCAGACGCAAAGAAACCGGATTAGGAACCTGAAATATATATTGATCCCATGGATTGTCAATGCCGTCGCAGGGAATATGTTTTTCTGCTCCTCCCTGCTTATTTGCCTGTTCAATTCCTGTAGCAATGGAACTAAGGCAGCGTCTTAGCGAGCGCAGTTCCGGATACAGGGCGCTTATGGCATTTTTCTGAAACGGCGGGGGCATAATCGACTCAAACTTATAATGAGGAAGAAAAAACAGCCTTTTGATCCAGTGCAGTTCGTTTAAAATTCGTTTGGCATAATTACTGGTTCTGGCTTCGGCAGAATTTTCCAGTACTCTGCAATATTCAACCAGCCTGGGAAAATATTCTTTTTCAAAACCATTCTCTACTATTCCCTGCCAGTTATTAATAATCTCGCTCATAATATCGTCAAGTCTTTCGGTACTTCCATCGGGCCTTACAATGGAACCAAAAACAGTATAACGCAGGCCAAAAAACAGTTCTTCCAGAATACGGGATAAAAAGAACACTTGCTGCATGGGATCGGAAGGGGCAATAAGCCCTACGCTTTTTTTTATTTTAAACACATCAGAAAAGTACGGATAAAAATCGGGAAAAAAACTTACCCGTTCCCAGCCGGATTTGGGAAATAATGTTTCCAGTATGGAAAGCCCGCGGCCCACCGCTTTACCTTCTGTTTCCCGGACCTGCTTTTGCATTTTTTCTTCGGGAGTTAAAGGCTCATCCATTTTGCTTTCATCAAATATTTCCTGGGTAGCTGGATCAACTTCTGTCTCTGGGGCTGGGGCTTCGGCCTCTGCTTCTGCAGTTTGGGCTGCCTCTCCTTCAATTATGGCATCTTCCATATTTGGATTGATACGGTTTTTTTCGCTTACAGATAAAAAAGCCATGATACGGTTTTTCCGCTCCTGGAAAAAAAACTCGTAGGGAATTAAATTGTGGGATAGAAGCTTCATTAACATAGGATAAAGCTGGTAGCGTATATCGCGGACAATTATTCCATAGGATTGAATCGCAACACGGATAAGTTCCTGGTGTTTTTGCTTGGCATCACCGGGATTTTCCAGATATAAAACCTTGTAAAGCATTTTAAAGGCATCTTTAATATGCGTTTCCAAATCCAATAGTTCCAGAATATATATGGGTTTATATATATCCCGCAGAATCTCCGAAAAATCGCTGATTTTGCTAGTCCTGGGATTTGACTGAATCCTGCTTAAGTTGCCGGAAATCTGATCCAGATTCCAGTACCTAATTGTATCTAAAATGGAAAATACCAAAGGAGATGCTTTTTTTAAACGTTCATTACGTTTTAAATTATTCCTGGGAAACAGGGTACGTACCGATGTAACAAGCAGTTCTATCCTCTTGTAATAATCGTTCATACGCCTGTTAATTAAAACCGGATTAACATAATCCGGAGGGTCGCTTAATATGGACAGCATGGAAACTATAACTTGACCGGAGCTTTTTATTTGAAATTCCGGCAGGCTGCAATACTTGTCTATTCTAATCCTGTCCAGATAGCTTGCCTTAACAGGAACCAGGGGATCGTCTGCAGGATCGTTTTCTTTTTGTTTTCGTTTGCGGAATTCTTTTAAACTTTCTTTGTCAATTTTTTCCCCGTCAGCAGCTTCTTGCTTTCGTCTGTGTCTGCGTTCTCCAATATTTACTTCGACAATTTCGTTCCGTACACGGGGCTTGCGCTGAACCTCTTCCTTTTCTGTGGATCGTTCATAGCCTATTTCCCCCCCCAGGAGCTGGGTCATACGCTTTGCTTCCTGCGAATCGAGTTGATCAAAGCCAAGCCTGTCTCTGGTTTTGGAAAGCTCTCCCGGAGCGTATACTGCCTTATTTTTTCCCATGTTCCATGCCCATTAAGTTATTATTATAAACTATAAAAATCCATTTTTCCAGTGCCAAATGGGGACGGATAAATCCGAAGGAAAAGGGTTAGCTTTATTAAAATCGGGCAGCCAGTCGGAATTTCCGGGAACCAATTCCTGACAATAGCCATCGTTTATGTCGAATTCCACAAGCCAGTCCATGACCGTTTCGTATTCTTTCCGGGTAATGTATCGCTGCGGGTGCTGAAATATCCCGCCTTGAACCTCACAAGTTCCGGAATATACCGGCGTAAATTGAAACATAAGAGAAAGAAGCGCTTTCCCTGCACAGTTATCGGCAAACCAGCGCAGTACAGTCCGGCTGTTTTCCAAATAACCCGGTAAAACCAAATGACGAACCAAAAGCCCCGATACAAGCCGTTGTTCCATAAAGAAAAGCTGTTTCATGGCAAGCATTTTTTTTATGGCCGCTACTGCAATATCCGGATAATCCGGAGCATTGTAATACCGCTGGGAAATTGTCCTGTCCAGGGTCTTTAAATCGGGAAGAAACACATCTACTGTATCAAGTAACAGTTCCAGCGTTTCCGGCACTTCATAAGCCGAAGAGTTCCACAAGACAGGAATTGCCAAACCAGCGGCCTTCGCGGCATTTATCCCTTGTATAATGGCAGGAACCGCATGAGTTCCGGTAACAATATTAATATTCTCCGCTCCCCTGTCCTGTAAAGCAAGACATATCCGGGCAAATTCACCGGTATCCACAATGCGTCCCAGCGGGGCATGATAATGCCGGTCATGGATGACCGGTGAGTAACAGTGTGGAGTTTTCTCCGAAAACTCCGTCTTTGGGTTTGACATGGATGTCAAACCCAAAGATATTTGATAATTCTGACAGAAAACACAGCGCAGGTTACAGCCGCTTATAAAAATTGTTCCCGACCCCCCGCCTGGATCATCCCCTGTTATACCGGTGAGGGGCGGCTCTTCCCCCCGGTGTATATTTGCACATGCAATGCGAAGATCAGCAGTTTCTCCGCAATAAGCAGCACTTTCCCGCAGTGCTCCGCAGCGCCGGGGACAGAGGAAGCAGGGACGGTACAGCTCTGCTGGACGGTAGAGGGAATCATGTTTCATTCTCCAAACCGTAGATCAATTACTGCAATTTCTGAATTACTGCCTATACGCACCGGAGCTCCCCAGACTCCGGCCCCGGAAGTAATTATTGCCTGGGTATTGTCTTTTTGCCAGTGTCCATAATGTGTCGCGCCGTAGGATTTAAAAATACGCCAGGTAAAGATGTTTCCGGGAAAAAATTGGCCGTGGTGAGTATGACCGCTAAGTACCAGATCAATTCCTGCTTCTGCTGCCTGGGGCAGTTCCATAGGCTGATGATCCAAAAGGATTAGCATTGCAGGCGAGGGAATAGGAGCAATTAGTTCTTCGATAGATAAGCGCCCGCCCGGCGCTCCAATTGGATGAGCATCGCGGCGGCCTATAAGATATACGATGGATTCGTTAGACAAGTTAAGCGGAATAAACTGATCAGATAATACATTAATTCCCGACTCCCTAAGGAAACGGGCAGTCAAATCTATGGATTGAATTCTCCGGTCTGTATCATGATTACCAAGACATGCAAATACTCCCAGGCGGGCCTGTATCCGGGCAAATTCTGCCCTAATGCCTTCCCTATCCTTGACACCTTCTATACCGCTGTCAAAAATGTCTCCTGCAAAAATTACCATATCGGGAGAAGCATCGTTAATACGATCTACAATTCGGCTTGTCCATTTTTTTTCAATAATGGTGCCAATGTGCATATCAGAAACCAAAACAATCCTGAAATTTTCCACACCGGTTTTTTGGGGAAAATACAGTTCATAATGGGTACTGGTAATATTACGGGCATGAATAGTGCCGAATATAACGATGATACAGCTAAGCATTACCGCAATTCCAACGCCGGCCGGCATTAGAATTTTTATCCCGCGGCTAAGATAAACAAATAGCGAAATAAGATCAAATAATAGGGCAAAACCTATAAAATAAACAAAAAACGGCACCCAATATAAAACGATTAGGTTTAAAATCTTTATCTTTTCAAGCCCCAGAAGTATAACAAGTATAAAACCATAAGAAAGCAAAAAATACGGAGGCCAGAAAAAAAGCGGTTTTATCGAAGGCAATAGTAATTTTCCAAAAGAAAAAAGACTAAAACCTGTATACAGGTTTAATAGTACGCATAATATAAATATTACAATTGATCCAAATAGTGTTGGCATAGATAGGCCTACATTGTTATTCTGCCCCGAAAGCTGCGGGAAAGGGTAAGCCTGTCGGCATATTCCAAATCACCGCCTACAGGCAGGCCGGATGCTAAACGGGTAATGGTAACGCCTGTATCTTTTAATACTTTCTGGATATACAGGGCTGTGGTGTCTCCCTCTACAGTAGGATTCATCGCAAGAATTACTTCCTGAATATTTTCCTTGCGGACTCTGGCAAGAAGTTCTTTAATATTTAGATCATCGGGATGTATTCCTTCCAGGGGCGCAATAACGCCTCCCAAGACATGAAAACGTCCGTTAAATTCCCTGGATTCTTCTATAACCCGTACATCCTGTGCACGTTCCACAACACAGATAAGCGCTTGTCGGCTTGTATCGGCACAAATAATACAGGGGTCAGATTCGGTAAAGGATCCGCAGGTGCTGCATCGCTTAATTGCCGTGTGAAAAACAAGTAATTCTTCTGCCAGGGTCCGGGCATATAAAGGGTCTGTATCCAGAATATGATATACCAGCCGGCCTGCACTTTTTTTTCCCAAACCGGGCAGTCTGGAAAAAAGCGCTGTTAAACGGTCTATGGCGTTAGAAGATCGTTGAGAGGAAATCCCTGCCTGGCTGCTCATCAAAGCGCTCCGGTAAGTCCCGGAATGTTTATTCCCATTCCTCCTGCCATGGCGCCAAGTTCGCTGTTTATCCTTTCCCGGATTTTTTCCATTGCCTGTTCAAGCGCAGCGGCTATCAGATCCTGCAATATATCAATATCGTTGGGATCCACTACTTCGGGGCTTATACGCAATGAAAGAACTTCCATTTTTCCGTTAAGTTCTATTTCCACCATGCCCCCGCCCGAAGATCCCGTTACGCTGATTAATGCAAGCCGCTCCTGCATAGAACCAACCTGTTCCTGTATTTTCTGCGCATTTTTTAAGATATCAAAAGGATTAATATTCATTTTCCTCGCCTTGCTTTACATAGGTTCCCTTAAAAAGCTGCCTTACTTTTTCTGCATCGTCAATTTGTGTATCCTTGTTTTCCTGCCCTGTTTGTTCTGTTGATTCGGAAACCAGATTGCGCTTTGCCAAAAATTGTTTAAACCCCTCGCTAAGTGAACCCGGTTCTAGAGAAGTCGGTTCAAAAGAAGCGGGGTCTTTTGAAGGCGCTTCTAAAGAAGCGCCTTCGCCATTAAAAGGTTTTTCGCTTAATTGTTCGGCTTTTTTTGTTCCGCTTAATACAGTTTTAGCAGCTTCCACCGCTTTTTTTAGTTCCGGGGGCGATATCCATTTATCCAGAGCGCATAGTTTTGAAACTGCTGTTTCCAGTTCAAAACGCGGAGAAAGGGAATAGCGTATATCCCGGTAAAGATCAAGGAGCATGGAAACCGCTTGTTCCAGTTGAGCAAGGGAAAGCTTTCCCCAAGCGGGACTAAAACGTTCTACGCTGTAACCCAAGAGCGATTCTTTTTCAATTCCTGCTTTAATAAGCAAAAGGCTGCGGTAGTATCCGGCAAGGTCTATTACAAATTGTTCTATGGCAATTCCCGCTTCCAAAATTCGGTCAATTATTTCTATTGCCGCTCCATTGTTGTTTTCTATACAGGCCTGTGCCAGTTTATTTAGTTCGTCCAGTCCTACAAGGCCAAGTTTTTCCTTAATGAGTGCAGCACTTATATCTCCTGCCGAAAAAGAAGCAATTTGATCAAACAAAGTATAAGCATCCCTCATGCTGCCGGTAGCTTCCCGTGCAATCCAGAACAGCGCTTCATCCTCTGCCTGAATATTCATTTCCGTACAGGTTTCCCGCAAGAGGCGCTTAATGGTTTCTATGGGAATGGACTTAAAGGCAAACTGCTGGCATCTGCTTTTAATTGTCGCCGGAACTTTATGAAGCTCTGTTGTGGCAAAAATAAAAATTATATAAGGCGGCGGTTCCTCTATGGTTTTTAAAAGTGCATTAAAAGCGCTGTTGGAAAGCATATGCACTTCATCGATAATATAGGTTTTATATTTTCCCGAATTGGGAGGAAACAATACTTCGTCCTTGATCTGCCGTACATCGTTTACCGAAGTATTGGATGCTCCGTCTATTTCGATAATATCCATGCTGGCGCCGCGGCTTATATCCTGACAGGCCGGACAAATCCCGCAGGGTATTGGTCCATTTATGCAGTTTAAAGACCTGGCCAAAATACGGGCAGCGCTGGTTTTACCGCAGCCCCGCGGTCCGGAAAAAAGGTAGGCATGGGCTATATTTCCCTGCTCCAAAGAAGCCTGCAGGGTAGAACTGACAAAATCCTGCCCGGCCAATTCGGCAAAGGTCTTGGGCCTGCGGCGGGTAGCAGTTACTTCATAAGACATATGGACAGTATAATGGGGAGGGGGGGTTCTGTCAGCCCAGCCGCTGTAAAAAACCCTCCAGAGACAGATAGTTACTTGTCGAGCTGCATTTTCCGTCTTTATAGTACAAAACAAAGGGAATTTCCCGGTTTTGTAAGATATTTTCCTTAAATGTCATAAATTCTTCAAAAAAAAGCAATTGATCGTACTCTATATATAGAATTTTTAGGTTATTATGGCGCTTTTCAAGCTCCGGAAGGTAGTTTTTCATGGCTTTCCACTGGGGACACCAGCTTTGGGTTAAAATTACTGCCCCGGACCCTGAACCAGCAGCAAATTCCGATAATTCAAATTCGCCCTTTTCCATGGCCCTTTTACATTCAATTTCATTTAATAAGCGCATTGTACTATATCTCCTATACTTTCAATACTAGGATAAAGAAAGGGATTTTGCTATAATAAAATTATAGGAAAATTGTGAGAGACATAAACGATTTTTACGAAAATACCTCAGAATACGAACTCTTTTCTTTTCTTAGCGAAAAAATAATAAATAAAGAGTTTACAACTTTCTCTGCGCTTAAGACATATATTCTTCCCATAGTGAAGGATACAAAGACTCATCCGGTAATTATGCGGGCTTTTGAGCTAATTAGAAAGCTTAACTGGGGCTTTTTTGCCGATATGACCTATAAAACCCACAAGCGCCTGTGGAAAGAACTGGTAATTCCCGACCAAACATTTCCCGAAGCAGGAGATCTTAAAGATACCCTGCAAATTTCCAACCTGTACATTGCAATGCTGGACATTCACGGATATACCAAGTTTTGCATGGATTCCCGGAAAAACCTGTCCATGATGCATACTTTGGACCGGGCTATGAATACCGAAGCCCGGCGTATATCAAGCTGCTGCCAGGCGGTAAGCCAGCGTGAACGGGGAGACGAAATAGTAATTGTTGCCGCCAGCGCCACCGATGCATTAACGGCAACCTTGGCAATAATGGACTATTTTGGAAAAACCAACTATGTAGACGATCCGGGCATTAATACCAAACGGCTTGGCAGCGCCGATGCATTACCGGTTTTTAAATGTTCCGCCGGAATTACCGGGGGCAATACTCAAAGCCCCCTTATTATTACAGAAAAAGGAAATCTTGCCGGCTTCCTCCTTAATTCGGGTGCCAGACTCCAGACAAGAGCCAACGAGCTTTCTTCCAAGGAAAGCCGCATTATGGTGGCAAAACAGGTTCAAATGAACTTTATGAAAGAGAATCAGACAAGTAAATGTTTATTAATCAAAAATAATGTTGTTTATTTTTTTGATACCGGACATATAGAATTTAAGGGAGTAATGATCCCAACCTGCGAACTGGTATTCAAAGAAGAAGATCGTTACAAACAGCTATTCAGCGAAGAGCTGGTACAGCTTTTTGGATCGATTAAGGAATCCTTGTGGGAACAGCGCATCTATGCAGATTTAATAAACCTCCTTGCCAAAATTGCTTCGGCAATGCCAAAGTTTACCATAACCCCCGTAAAACCAATTCATGGTATGCTAAGCATAACCAATGATTCTTTTATGCAGTTGTGCAGACTTGCCATTAAAGCGTATCAGCATGACGAAGATTATCTTGCTGCAGTAAACTTTTTAAGGGAATTTATCGCTCTTACGGACCAAATTCCCGGCTTTGACCGGCTTATCATAGATTACCTCAAAGGTATTACAGATCGATATGAATATCTATTATCTACTTATATAAAAGCCATAGACAGGGAAATAGGAGAAAAATCCATTCAGATCTATCAAGGCCAGTATCAAAAAGCCTACCAGGCGGCAAAAAACGCTGTGGGAATTTACGAAAAACTTATGGATATGGGCCGTAAAAGCCCGGTTATCACCAAAAAAAAGGCCTTATGGTTTAATTTGATTAAGGCAAATACCGAACAAATGCAATTTTCCTTGTATTCAGGAAAAAAGTAGCCGGTAGCTTACATTCCCTTAGGTTCACCCAGAATTTCCGCCCAAATAACAGCTTGCTGCAAAGGGGGCTTTTTTGAAATGCCGGTCTGAAACAACTCCAGGCTGGATACTGCAGCCTGTACAGCTATGCTGGACGGTATAGGAGCAGCGGG
>Ga0099364_10005538_pt1 | contig 18684 bp, 17 predicted proteins | sample TergutTh196P3_FD_73070 | JGI IMG/M metagenome (GOLD analysis project Ga0099364, IMG submission 73070) | Microcerotermes parvus P3 segment gut microbial communities from Pointe-Noire, Republic of the Congo - Th196 P3 | ecosystem: Host-associated > Arthropoda: Insects > Digestive system > Gut ...
TCTGTCGTGAGATATAACAACGACAGTTCCCTTGTACTCGCGCAGAAACTTTTCAAGCCATTCAAGCGAAGCCAAATCAAGATGGTTAGTCGGCTCGTCAAGCAGGAGAATATCGCAGTCGCGCAATAAAATCCGCGCCAAGTTTACCCGCGTTTTTTCACCGCCGCTTAATAAATTGAACGGACTTTTTCGCAGATTTTCCCTGATGTTCATACCGCCGCAGATTTTTTCGACCTTGACTTCAACTTCATACCCGCCGAGCCTTTCGTATTCCTCCATTAATTTTCCGTACCGCAAAAGAACCGATTCGTCAAGGTTTCCTTCGAGTTTCCGCATGGCTTCTGCGATTTCGTTAATCTCCGCGAAGGACGAGTATAAGATATCTTCTACCAGTACGGTTTCCCCGAAGTCGGGGATTTGAGCGAGAACCTCGATTTTTTTGCCGGACGCTCTGGATATGTTCCCGCTCTCATACGGTTCATCTTCCGCTATGATTTTGAAAAGCGTGGTTTTGCCCGAACCGTTTTTGCCGAGCAGTCCGATTTTTTCGCCTTTGTAGACTTCAAACGATATGCCTTTTAATACATGGTTTGAGCCGTAATATTTATGCAGTTCATTTACCGCTATATCTATCATAATAAAAAACTCCTTTATTTTTGGATTTGGGCATAAAAATACCCTGCGCAGACCGTTTCGACTGCGCAGGGCTACCAAACATAAAGGAGCGGAAACTAATCCGCGTTTTCTGTTGGCGACAGGCATTCAAAACAATCTTTTTTCTGAAAAAGGGCATACTTCACCCTTAACAGACCAAAAAATACTGCGGGATTAGGGAGTATAACAGCCAAAAGGGCATAGCTATCCCCTAAACGCATTGCTTTGAATGAATAATTAAGGACGACGTCGCTACCGGGAAATAATACTTTTTCGTCTGTAAAATAAGATTGTTTCATACCTCTCACCACCTTTCCGACAAAATATAAAACGATTATATCATAAAAATATTAAAATGTCAAATTAAATTTTTGTGAACAAAAGTTTATTTGAACGTAAATAATAATGTTCCCGTCCTTTAAAATCGCTTAAACAAAAACCCGATTTGAGCAGGGCTTCTATACGAAATTGCGCTTTGGGAATTGCTTTTGTGGCGATTGTTTTAACAGAAAATAAATCATAAAAGTTTTTAACGCAAACCTCAATAATTTCTTCTAAGTAAGATGATTTTTCATAAACCGATGCGATATCAATTCGCAGCACTCCCGTATCGCCGCCAAACATTTCTATTGTTCCGATGGCTTTATCAAAAGATTTATCTACGATTGCAAAACGAATATATTCTTCCTGTTCATAAGCCTGTAACCAGGCATTGATACACACCGTCATACCCTCCGCCGTATTAATACAAAAATCTCCCGCGCAATTATCCGCATTAAAAATCTCCTGCGATTTACTGTCTGAATAACACTTTACAAGATTTTCTGCGTCTTCTAACTGTATAAGCCGAATAAGAAAATGCTCCGTTTCGTAAACAGGACATTTTTCATAAGGATTTTTCATGTTATTTTCTCCTGTATAAAATATAAACTTCTGCGCCCGCAGGCGCATAAACTATCAGGATATATTATATCAAATCCAAAAAAGCGATTCAAGGATATTTTGTAAACTTTTCATCATAAATTCACCTCGAAATATTTAACAAATAATTCACGATTTGTTCATGTGAGGGGGGGTAATTATTAGCATTTATAAGATATTATATCTGTAAAATGTTAAATAATTTAGAAATTTGAAGAAAAAAGTATGGGGAGTATCCTGTGAGAAAAATAGAACTGGAAGAATTAAAACGGATATCATTGGAAATGTTAAAATATATATCGAAACTCTGCGGTGAAAATAATATAAAATATTATTTATGCGGAGGGACTCTGCTCGGAGCGGTTCGTCATAAAGGCTTTATCCCGTGGGACGACGACATTGATATTATAATGCCGCGTCCGGATTACGAAAAATTTGTTCGTTTATTTAATGAAAAAAATGAAAATAAAGATTTGGCTTTATGGGCGGAAAGCAGAGACGAATATCTGTATCCGAAAGTCCAGGTATTCAATGCAAAAACAGTTATTAACGGAGCGCGCGGGATAAGAATAAGTATATTCCGCCTTGACAATGTGTCCGACGATATGGAATTATATAAAAAAATGTTTCGGTTAATAAGGTTTTATAACAAGATATATGTCGCTAAAACTCTAGGAAAGAAAAAAGGCAGAGCGTTTCACAAAGAAGCGGTTTTATTTGCCGCAAGGAATATTTTTAGATTATTCAGCGTGAAAAAGCTGCTGAAATTAATAGATGAAACTGTTACAAAATATTCTTCCGCGGAAAGTAATTATGCCGCCTGCGTTATGGGGATATATGCAGTGGAAAGAGAGAGAATGCGACGCGGAATATTTGACGAAACGATAGAAATAGAGTTCGAAGGCGAATTATTTACAGCCCCGAAAGAGTATGACGAATATCTCACCACTTTGTACGGCGACTATATGACGCCCACGCCGCCCGAACAACGTATCCCGAAGCATAATTTTGAAGCGTACTGGAAGGAGTAATAATTTATGAATATAGCGTTAATAACCGCTGCTGGAAGAGGCGAGAGAATTGGTCAGGATATACCTAAACAATTCCTGCATATAGAAAATAAGCCTATTATTATATATACATTGGAAGCGTTTGAAAAACATCCCAGTATAGATACGATTTTAGTAGTATGTTTAGATGGTTGGCATGAAATACTTCAAGCCTACGCAAAGCAGTTTGGGATAACTAAATTAAAATGGATAGTATCAGGCGGAGAAACAGGGCAGGAATCAATAAAAAAAGGTTTGATAGAGTTGTCAAGTCATTGCTCTGTTACGGATTCAATATTAGTACATGATGGAAACAGAGCATTGATTTCAACAGAAATTATTTCCGACGGATTGGCAATATATAAAAAATTTGGCAATTCAGTAGCTGTAGTTCCTTGCACCGAAGCTATATTTAAAAGCGTAGATGGAGTGATGTCAGAAGAATCAATTCCCAGAGACGAATTATTCAGAACCCAAACTCCGCATATTTATACATTGGAAAAGTTATTATGGGCCCATGAAGAAGCTGAAAAGAAAAATATAAAAAATACAGCGGCATCATGCGCGCTTATGCAAATGTTAGGTGAAAAAACTTATTTTTCGGCAGGCTCGGAAAAAAACATAAAAATTACGACAGTTGACGATATAGAAATATTCAAGGCGTTATTAAGCGTTAAAAAAGACGAATATTTGAAATAATTTTAAATTAATAGTGAGGTTGCCGCATGATTACAGAAAATCAATTATATATCAACGATTTAAAAAGCGTGATGAACGAGCCGCTCCCATGGGATAAAATAGACGGCAGCTCTGTTTTAATAACAGGGGCGAACGGGCTTATCGCCTCGTTTTTTGTTGACTGCCTGATGTACAGAAATAAAACGCTTAACGGCAATATTGAAGTATTCGCGCTATGCCGCAATAAAGAAAAAAGCGAAAACAGATTTAAAAGTTATTTGGATAATAATAGTTTTAATTTGATTATACAGGACGTATGCGAGCCTTTGAATTTAAATGTAAAATTCGATTATATTATTCACGCCGCAAGCAACGCCCACCCTATGGCTTTTGCGGCTTATCCGGTCGAAACTATGCGGGCAAATATATTGGGAAGCATTAATTTACTGGAATACGCGAAAAAATATAATCCTGAAAAATTTTTATTCGTATCGTCAACAGAAATATACGGCCGGAATAACTCCGGTTTAAATAATGGCTTAAAAGAAGAAGACTGCGGATATATTGACTGCGCTAATATTCGTTCGGCATATCCTGAAAGTAAACGCGCCTCTGAAACGTTGCGCGTAAGTTACGGTAAACAGTATGGAATAAATACGGTTAGCGTCCGCCCCGGATATATATACGGACCAACCATACAGGACGATAACACAAGGGCCGACGCGCAGTTCATAAAAAAAGCCGTTGACGGCGAAAATATCGTGATGAAAAGCGCGGGAAATCAGCTTAGGTCATATTGTTATGTTTCAGATATGGTTTCGGCTATGCTGTATGTCATGCTGCTAGGCGAAAACGGCGGCGCTTATAATATAGCAAATAAAAATTGCGCGGTAACAATACGCGAATTTGCGGAAACGGCCGCGGATATTGCGGGAGTAAAAGTAGTTTTTGAAAATCCCGGCGATATTGAAAAATCCGGGTATTCTTTGATTGGCAACGGCGTGCTTGACGCGGGTAAGCTTGAGAGTCTGGGCTGGTCGGCTAAAGTAAATTTGAGAGAGGGATTAAAGAGAACAATCAGTATCCGTTAATAATTTCGCCCTACCCCGGTAAAATCCCAAAAACGGGACGGATTATATAATCCGTCCCGTTAATTTTCCGCCTTATATTAAATTCTAACCAAAGCCCGGTTCAGCCGTCAAGCTGTTTCCCCAAAAAAGCCGCCGCCGTCTGGACAAGCTTGATTTCAGTTTCGGTCGGCTCCGTTAAATTGTCCGCCTCGACGACCGTTACCGCGCCTATTATATCCCCCTCTGAAAATATCGGCGCCGAAACTTTCGCGTAATATTTTTCCTGCCTGTCTATCACGGATATTTTTTTCTCTCCCGTCTGCCACGAGTAAAGCTGACGCGAGTCTATCACGCCGTCCATGTCGCCCGATATCTTGTGCTCGAGTATATCTTTCTTCGGCATCCCCGCGCAGGCGACCGCGATATCCCTGTCAACTATAATCACGGATATCCCGCAGGCTTTATTCAGCGCGTCGGCGTACTGAAGCGCGGTTTCCGCAAGCTCTTCTATCGGCGAATATTTTTTAAATATAACCTCTCCCTCGCGGTCGGTGTATATCTCGAGAGGGTCCCCTTCCCTTATTCTCATAGTCCTTCTTATTTCCTTAGGTATGACCACTCTCCCCAGGTCGTCGATTCTCCTTACAATTCCTGTTGCTTTCATTATTTTCTCTCCTTAATATATTAATATATTTATTTTTTCTTCTTTCTTTTTACAAATTTTAAAATTTTGTCTCGTAAAATTCTATATACCGTTATATTATTTACATTTCTGTATTTTTTATTCTTTGGGCCTTTAATATCGCATAATCTATTATAATACATTTTTAACCAAAAATCTATGGCAAATATTGTCCATATCGTTTTATGTCTATAATATTTACAAAACCGGTAAAGACTATTAATAAATAAAATTATTAAATTAATCTTACTGGGAATTGTAATAAAATGATTTCTTACGCCCCGTTATGGGAAACCATGAAAAGAAAAAACGCGACGACTTACACTCTCCGGACTAAAGGCAGGGTTTATAACATAGGAAGCGCGACGATAAAACGTCTGCAGACGAACCAGTCCGTATCGACGAACACCCTCGACGCAATATGCAATATTCTTGAATGTTCGATTCCCGATATTATAGAATATATACCCGACGAAAAACAAATTAATACAGATTAATATAGAAATATAAAGACAAAACCCCGAATTTATTGTCTGTTATCTATTTTTATTCCTGTCTTCATATTTCACTTTCTCGCCTATTTTCGCCATACTGATATAATCTGAGGCGATATATAAATCTTTTACGGCTTCAAAAGACTGGCACGGCGGACTCTTTTCGCCTTTGACGGCGAGAATAAAATTCTTCGCCTGATTTCGCATAGCGCATATATTGGGCATGACCGGATTCGTATAACCGCTGTCCCATCCCTTGTCCTCGTAAATCGTGACGGTTCCCGCAAGCTGCATAGCGAGAGGCGCGGGAAGGTCTATTCTTACCCATCCCCTCTCAAAGCATACGAGAGCGTGCTCCTGCCAGTCAACCGACGTGCTGTACGGCTCAAGCTCAAGAATACAGTTTACGCCGCTTTCGCTCACCGCCGAGAAAAAATATCTGTCGGCATAAGTCAGCCTATAATCTTCTCCCAGTAAAAACCGCATGAGATTAACCTGATGTATATAATAATTCACGAACCAAATCGTTTTGTCGCGCGTCGCCTCGTCCATTCCCCGGGGAGCCTGTTCGGGCGGCACCGGTCCGGGAGGTTCGCTCGTCATAAACGGCATATCGCAGTCTTTCCTCCAGTTTCCGGGCGGCATAGATAATCTTACATACGTCATTTTCCCCATTTCTCCGCTCTGTTTCCATTTGTTTATTACTCCCACAGCGTATTCTGTCGCGGGGTCTGAACGCTTATGATTTCCGACCATGTGTATCTTCCCCGTTTCTTTCGCGATATCAACTAACTTATCGCCGTTTTCCGGGAAAACGCAGAGCGGCTTTTCCGTTATGACGTGCTTTCCCGCCCTCAAAACGTCGGGAACTAAATTAACGTGATTCTCGAAATACTGTATGCACGCGACCGCGTCTATTTCGGGGTCGGCGAGAAGCTCTTTATAATCCGCCGTAACTTTGGGAATATTAAACCGTTCGGCAAGTATTTTCGCCTGGTTGATTTTAACGTCGCACAGAGTAGTTATTTCGCAGATTTCACCGAGCTGCGCGTACTGATTAAGATGCGCGAGCTGCCCCATGTGTCCGACGCCGATAAATCCGAGCTTTACTTTTTGCGGTTTTTCAGCCATGATAAACTTTCCTCTCTTTAAAATTAATAAATATTTATAAATTATTATAAAAGATATACAGCCCCTCTTTTCCCGGAGCGACTATATCTTTATATTTATTGCCCGTCAAATCTTCAAGCCAGAAATAAATTCCCACTCCCGACGCGGTTTCAGCGGGCCCGTAGTCAAGCGTGTTCTTGTCGAAGATTATTTCTCCGGACGGCATTTTTTTTATTTTAAATATATAAGTCCCTATCGGATTGTGTTCGCCCGGGGCTCTGCCGTTATGCGCGAAATATCTCGCGCCGGTTATAAGTTCGGGCTCTCCGTCGTTGTCTATGTCAAAAATCTGCATATCGTGATACTGCGAACATACGGTATCTATATCATGCTTTATAAACTCTCTCGAACCGTCCGGTTTTATCTTCTGTTCAAGCCGCCATAAGCCGAACCCGTGACCGTTTCCGGCGATTATATCGTTTAAGCCGCCGCCGTTCACATCATAAACAAGCATCGGTATACTCGCCGAGGGTATATTAAAATCCCGGTGGAATTTCCAGTTCGGACTATAAACGTCTTCCGGCTGTTCAAGCCAGCCGTCCGATAAAATTATATCTGTTTTGCCGTTGCCGTTTATATCCCCGAATCCCAAACCGTGACCGGACGCTCCCTCGCTTATAACATAACGCTCAAATTCCCCCGTAGGTTTACCTTCCGAATCTTTTAAGAGTTTGAGAAAAAACTGAGGCTCGTTAGGCGTGTTCGGGAAAATCTCGACCGTTCCGCACTTATCTATGTCAATATATCTTATTGTTTCGACGTTTGTACAATCAATAATTTTATGGGTCTCCCACTTTAAATTTAAATCGCCGGGATTCTCTCTCCAGAATATTCCGTCAGACCACCATGAACCCGTGATAATATCCGGAAAATTATCGCCGTTCACATCTAACGGATAATCCGAAAAATCATGAACGTAACCGTCTCCCTGGACAATATCGCATATCTTTGTCTTTGTTAAAAAATCTTTGCCCGAGTACATATACTCCCCGCATATAATCTCGAGCTTGCCGTCCCTGTTAAAATCCGCGACAGAACAAGCCTCGCATTTGTTTTCTTTGTCTATAAGAACCCTTTTGAAATTTTTCAAAACAAAACCCTCCCAAAAATATATTTTTATTTAATTTTAATACTGAGGCGTTTTTTTCTTTTTCTTGATGAAGATTATTATAACGCACGCAATCACGAGAATACCGGTAATTACAGGAAATAAAAATATACTTCCGCTCGACGCGCCTCTTATATCCGTCCACAGTTCGTCTATTTTTATATTTATATCCTCCGGAAGATTCAGAAACATTTCGGTATTCGCAAGAATTTCTTCGTCGGGATACGCCGTTTCGTTCGACGTAATCTCTTCGTCGAGCAGTTCGTAAGCTCCGCTGTTAGGCGTCGAATAGCCTATATATTCGCTGTTTGCCGCCGCAATATCCGGTCTGGACATGAAATTTATAAATATTTCGGCGTTTTCTTTATTTTTCGCGCCTTTGGGGATACACATGGAATCAACGAACCTATTCGTTCCCTCTTTCGGATAAGCCGCCGCAAGATTGGGATTATCTTCTATCATAGTCAGAGCGTCTCCCGCGTAATAAGGCGCAAGCCAGGCTTCCTCTCCTCCCATTTTGTTGAAAATCTCGTCCATATAATATCCCTGGAGTAAATCTTTCTGTCTTAACAGCTCTTCTTTTGCCTGTTCGAGTTCGCTTATATTCGTTGTGTTGAGCGAATACCCGAGTTTTTTTAAAGCTATGCCGAAAGCGTCTCTCGAATTGTGGAACATGATGATTTTGCCTTTGTAATCTTCGTCCCATAATATATCCCAGCTGTCAACGGGTTTTGTTATATATTCAGTATTATATATCAAAACCACGGTTCCCCACGTGTAGGGAACAGAATATTCTCCCGACGGGTCAAATTCAAGATTTTTATACTCTTCCATGATATATTCGAAATTGGGGATATTGCCGAAATTTATCTTTTCGAGCATATCCTCGCGAATCAGCCTGCCTATCATATAGTCCGACGGGATTATCACGTCGTAATTAGCGCCGCTACTTTTGAGCTTCGAGTAAAGCTCCTCGTTCGTCGCGTAAGTGGTATAGTTTACTTTTATGCCGGTTTCCGCCTCAAATTCCCTGATTACGTTTATAACGCCCGACGAATCAGATATATACTCTCCCCAGTTGAAAACGTTTACGACCTGCCTGTTTTCGCCCGCGCAGCCCGAAATAATTCCCGAAACAACTGCAATCAATATAACGGCGCTTACGATTTTTGCTGAAATTATCCTTTTCTTTTTCATATTTTACTTATCCTCTCTATATTAATTATTAACTATTAATTATTTTATCCGGCTTCCCCGTCCTCTCCGACGATTTGATGCGCCATCTCTCTTTGAGCCATCACTAACTTGTAATATATGCCTTTTAAATCGAGCAGCTCGCTGTGCGTTCCGTATTCTGCGACCTTGCCTTTATCCAGAACCAGTAATTTATCCGCGTTTCTAAGAGTCGACAGCCGGTGAGCGATTGCGATTGTGGTTCTGTTTGCCGACAGTTTATTTAACGCGTCCTGAATTAATTTCTCCGTCTCCGTATCGAGAGAAGCGGTCGCCTCGTCTAAAATCAATATCCTCGGGTTATGTATAACCGCCCGCGCGATGGCGACTCTCTGACGTTCCCCGCCAGACATAGAATAGCCTTTTTCTCCGACTAAAGTATTATATCCCTCGGGTAAATTCACTATAAAATCGTGAGCGTTCGCGATTCTTGCCGCTTCTATAACCTCTTCGTCCGACGCGAACGGCTTCGAGTATCTTATATTCTCCCTCACGGTTCCCGAAAACAAATGCGTCTCCTGTAAAACTATGCCGATTTGACTTCGCAGGGCTTCCTGCGATATATCTTTTATATTTACGCTGTCTATCAAAATCTCGCCTTCGTTTACGTCGTAAAGTCTCATTAATAAATTTATAAGCGTCGTTTTCCCCGAACCCGAATGTCCGACCACGCCGAGCATTTCCCCCGCTTTTATCTCGAGATTTACGCTCTCGAGAACGGGATTATAACTCTGATACCCGAACGTCGCCTTGTTTATAGATATATCTCCCTCGATTTTTATATCAAGCGGCAGGTCTATATCGAGTATTTCCGGCGTTTCTTCGAGTATTTCGAAAACTTTGCTCGCGGAAGTCAAGAAATTCGATATGCTGTTCGGGATATTCGCGAGAGCGACGAGAGGTCCGTAAACTATATTAGTATACGCGAAATACTGATTATACTCCCCCAGGGTTATTTGATTCCGGATTACTCTCGACCCCGCGTACCAGATTATAAAATATACGCTGCCGTTTATAAAAGTCGTAATCAGCGGCCAAACAGTCGACCATATACGGCTGATTCTTTCGGACTGATTTGAAAATTCAAGAGAAAAAGAATTAAATTTCGCGATTTCTTTGTCTTCCTGACCGAAACTCTTAACCACTCTTATGCCGTTCAATATATCCTGCAGCAAATACTGCATACGGGTTCTCGCCATCCACATTCTTTTGTTTTTACCGTGAATAAAACCCCAGAATCTCGTTATTATAAATATCGCGAAGGGTATGGGTATTATTACAAATAACGCAATCACCCAGTTCATCGCGAATAAAATTATAACCGCCAGGGGCAAAGATATAATCTGCCTGAATATATTGGGAAACTCGCGTATTATAAAATGCTGCATGATTCCCGTATCGTGCGAGACTCTCGTCATTAAATCCCCCGTCGAACGTCTCTGAATCGACGACAGGGAAAGCGTCTGGATTTTCTCGTAAAGCAAAGTCCGGAGCATCATCAGAAATTTACCCGACGCAATCGCCAGAAGCCTCGCTTCAGAAACCCCCAGCGCCCTCTGGATTAAATCTATAAGAACCAGAAACAAAACCAGCCAGCCGAAGCCTATCAGCGGATTAAACCCCCAGAAACCCGTCGAAGTCTGGTCCTGAAACAATTTATTTAACGTCTCGTTCGTTTCGGCTCGGGGAGCGAGCCAAACGTCCGTTATGTGCCTCTGAAGAACGGGCATCAGAAACTGAACGAGTATCGCGATTCCCGCGACGATAAACGGGAAGAACATAGCGAGCCTCAAACCCTTCGTCATCGCCCACAGCTTTTTATAAACGTCAAGCTTTTTCATGCAGAACGGGCATATTTCAGAACCGTAAAGAAACGGTCTCGAACATACCGGACAGAATTTTTCCGGCGTTTTGTTTTCCAGAGGCTCCGGGGAATCTTCGTCGTCCGGCTTTTCGGCCAGAATCTCGCAGGCTTTGACCATTACCGCGTATCTCGGCAGGTTTCTTCCCACTACAAACTGACAAATAAGCGTAGTCTTTCCGTTGATTTTCGCGTAAAAACCCCCGCTTCCGTACATGACCTCGGTCTTGAAATCCGACGAGCCTTTTATATCGTAAATATTCAAAATCACGCCGTCTAATATTTTATATATTTTTTTATCCGTAAAAACGGTAAAGCCCTTGACGAACTTGCCGCCGAGCATATTAAACGGCAGACAGTACATGATTTTCTCGTTTTTGCCGCCGTCAAGCGATTTCTCTAAAATTTCAGAATCGCGCCCCGGCATTTTATATAACAGTTCCATAAAAAAATTATACCTTAATAATTTAAATTAATCAAGCTTTTTATCACACATATATCTCTATTTTTTTAAAGCTGTTAGAGTCGAGCTTCGACGGTTCTTTTATCTGAAAACTGTTGCCGTCTATGTCGTGTATAAAAACCCTGCCGTCCTCGAGAGACCGGATATTTGAAAACGGATTGCTTAAAATAAACGTCATGCTTCCCGCATTCGTGACGACTTCCCAGTAAGTATAGCCGAATTTCTCTTTAACCGAGTTAATCTTCGTGATTTCCGGCGAAAAATATCTCCTGTCCAACTCTTCGAGAAATAATTTCCGCTGGTCTTCGGGGAAATCCTTCATGTATCTTACCATGCCGATTTCTTTACCCCTGCCCATTTTTTTTGAATCGGGTTCCCGGACAGACAGAAACTCGTCGGGATTCGTTATGGGAAAACACCTGAATATTACGATTCTCTCGAAAAATTCTTTTTCGCTTTCGCCGTTATCGTCGTTATTATTCGTCAGTTCAAGACTTATAAGCCCGCCTTTCGAACGCGTAAATTTCGAGTTCTCCGGCGTAAGCGCGATTGATTTGCGCTCGTTCCCGAATAAATTTTCAGACTCTTGCTCTTGCGTGATTTCTTCCGCCATGATATATCCACCTCACAAAAATATAATAATTTTAATATTTGATTTCTCTCTTTTTTGTTTCCCGTATGTCTTTTATATTCACGAGTATAAGCATAACAAGAACGACGGTAAACATAATCGCGGACAATGCGTTGATTTCAGGACTGATTTGCTTTCTTATCATCGAGTAAATCGCAATCGGCAGAGTCTGCATTTCCGGTCCGGTAACAAAATAACTAATAACAAAATCGTCTATCGAATAAGTAAACGCCATCAGAAATCCGCTTAATATCCCCGGAAATATTTCGGGAAAAATAACTTTTCGAAACGCCTGAAACGGATTGCAGCCCAAATCGAGCGCGGCTTCGTACTGATAACGGTCAAGCTGACGCAGCTTCGGCATAAGATTCAATATAACGTAAGGCGTCGAAAACGAAATATGCGCAATCAGAAGCGTAAGAAATCCCGGGCTTAGTTTTATAAAGGCGAAAAGCAGCATAAAAGAAACGCCGGTTATGATTTCGGGATTTAATATAGGCAGGTAAGTCAGGTTCATCATTACGGCTTTCGGACGTTTTTTCAGGGAATATATGCCTATTGCCGCCGCGGTTCCCAGTATTGCCGCGAGTACGGAAGATACAAGCGCGAGTATTATAGTGTTTCGAAACGCCGATATTATAAACTCGTTCTGAAATAATCTCCCGTACCATTCGAGAGTAAAACCCGCCCAAACAGATTTGCTTTTGGATGCGTTGAAAGAAAATATAATCAGGATAAATATCGGCGCGTATAAAAACAGAAAAATAAAACCCGTATAGCCCGAGGAAAATATTTTTTTCAATAATTTCTGCACATTCATAATAAAATAACAATAGACCTCTCGCGAAATTAAAATACTGATTGTAGGGGCGCGCATTGCGCGTCCGCAAAATTAACGCAGTTTTGATGTTTTTCTGACGGACGGCCAATGGCCGCCCCTACACAAGCATACCCTCTGTTTCGTCGTCGTCAAATCTGTTCAGCAACGCCATGCTGAGCAGTATAAAGACCATAAGTATAAGCGAAATCGCCGAACCCAGATGCGGATTATAGGCGTTCCCCAAAAACTGCTGCTCTATTAAATCGCCGATTAAAAAATTCGCTCCGCCGCCAAGCATACGAGATATTATAAACGTGCTCACGGACGGCACGAACACCATCGTTATTCCGCTCGTTACCCCCGGTTTTGACAGCGGAGCTATGATTTTTATGATTACCCCGGTGAAACTCGCGCCCAAATCCTGCGCCGCCTCTATAAGCGATTCGTCGATGCGTATCATTACCGTATATAAAGGCAGTATCATAAACGGCAGATAATTATAGACCATACCCAGAACTATCGCTCCGTCCGTGTTCAACATCTGAAAAGGCCCAAGCCCGAAAAACCCCGCGAATCTGTTTATTAAGCCGTTCGTCTCGAGCAGAGTCATCCATGCGTAAGTACGAAGCAGATAGTTCATCCACATAGGCAGTATAATAAGCATCATAACTATTTTCTGCAAACCCCGGCGCATTCTCGACATCGCGAAGGCGAACGGATAAGCCAGTATTAAACAAACCGCCGTCGCAATCAGTCCGAGAAGAACGCTCCTGATAAACACCGGCCCGAATTTCGCGACGTCGGATATGTTGACCACGGTAAAATTGCCGCCGGTATCTGTGAAAGCGAAAAAAAACACAAGAAACAACGGAACAAGTATAAACACAGCGACCCATATAATATAAGGCGCCGCGGGCAGCCTAGACTTAAATATCATTCTGTTATTATTTCCCCTCCGTCCGTTTCGTTTATAATAATCCGGGAAATATCAGTTTCGGCCGTTTTTTTCATTATATGTATATTCCCCGGAGAAACGTTCATTCCCGCCGCCTCCCCGACCGTCAGGGCCGACGTCGAGTGAACCGTCCATTTAACCCCGAACGAATCTATTATCATCTCATAGTGTACGCCTTTGAAAATCACAGCCTCGACTATGCCTATAATATTTTTATCAGACGGCTCCTCTATTATAATATCCTCGGGTCTTATAACGACGTCGACCCTCTCCGTTTTTTCGAAACCGCCGTCTATACAGTCAAAATAATTCCCGCCGAACTCTATAAAATAATCCCTGTGCATAATCCCGTCGAGTATATTGCTGTCGCCTATAAATCTCGCGACGAAAGCGTTAGACGGCTCGTTATATATGCTCTCGGGAACCCCTATTTGCTGTATTTCCCCGTTGTTCATGACGACTATCTTGTCCGACATAGTCAGAGCCTCTTCCTGGTCGTGCGTAACGTAAACGAAAGTTATGTTCAGTCTCTGCTGTATTTTTTTCAATTCGGTCTGCATTTCTTTTCTGAGCTGCAAATCGAGAGCGCCCAGAGGCTCGTCGAGTAAAAGCACCCTCGGATGATTAATCAGCGCCCGCGCGATAGCTACCCTCTGCTGCTGCCCTCCCGAAAGCGAGTTGACGTCCCTCGGCTGGAACCCGTTCAAATCCACAAGCTCCAGCATCTCCGCTACCCTCGTACGGATTTCACCCGAATTTACTTTTTTTAATTTCAAACCGAACGCGACGTTTTCGTAAACGTTCAGATGGGGAAAAAGAGCGTATCTCTGAAAAATAGTATTGACCTGACGCTTATGCGGCGGAACGCCGTTTATTTTTTTACCGTCGAAACAGATATTTCCCGCCTGCGGCTCGACGAAACCGCCGATAATTCTCAAAGTAGTGGTTTTACCGCAGCCCGACGGACCGAGAAGCGTAACAAATTCCTTATCGTAAATATCGAGATTTATGCCTTTGAGAACTTTTATGTTCCCGTAAGTTATTTCGATGTTCTCAAGTTTTATTATGGGCTCGCCGTTCAACTTATATTTTCTCCCCCTTTGACGTTAATTATATGCTGTACAGCGGTTTTGGAGATACCCCCTTTATGCTGTCGTAAACGTAACCGACCATATCGGGAACTACGGCGTTCCCTAATTGCTGATATCCCTGAATACCGCCGCTTACTATGTGACTTACATCAAATCCCATTACCCGTTTACATTCGTTTACAGTCAAACGCCGTACGCCCTGTCTTGTATTATACAAACCGGTTCTTGCGCCGATGCCTCCGCCGTACGCGGACTGAGTTACGGCGTGTCCTTTCGGGCTGTATATCCGCTCGCCCTGACCGCCCTTGTTTACCGTCCCCACTCTTATAGGTTTCAACTTATACTCTATATTTTCTTCATTTTTTACAATATTTATATCGTCGCGGCGTATAATAAAATCATCGTCGACTTCCTCTTCCAATACGTCTTTCAAAAATATATCCGCGCGGTTTTCTCTGGGAGGCGCATAATCCAGACCCGGACTGCCCGACGTTCGCATATCTTTTCTTAAAGCGACGAAATACACTCTTTCTCTCGCTTGGGGAACCCCGAAATAAGATGAATTAAGCGTATGCTTATGTAAATCATATCCAATCTCATTCAGTTTCGCTTCTATCGTCTTTACAACTAATCCCCCGTTGATAGAAAGTATATTTTTAACATTTTCCAGAATCAATATACAAGGCTTATGATACTGAGCTATACGCAGTATTTCATAGAATAAACGGCCTCTCGGGTCGGAAATACCGCCTTGCTTTCCCGATATGCTGAAAGACTGACAGGGAAAACCTCCGCATAAAATATCGTGTTTGGGAATCTTTTTTTCGGGTATTTCAGTTATATCCCCGCTCGGCATTTCTCCGAAATTCAGCTTATACGATTCCCTTGCGTACAAATCTATATCGCTCGAAAATACGCACTCCAGCCTCCGCTTCTCCAAAGCGACCCTAAAGCCGCCTATTCCGCAGAATAAATCTATAAATTTAATACCGTTCACCCCGTCCGCAAATATAAAATTCTAAACCAAAACAAACAAAACCCAATATAATATATCATATTATATTGAAACATTTAGTTTCTTAAATGTAAATTTTTCGACTAAAACTTAATCGTTATATAATAATTCGTAATACTCGCAGAGCATTCTCGCCACTTCGAATTTTTCTTTAGCGCCGTTTATAGAATTTGCCATAATTACCCGCCACCCGTCCTGATTATTATAATACGTCGGGATTACTTTTTCGACAAGAACTTTTTTCAGCTCCCTGTAATCGTGTATGTCTGATTTCTGCCACGATTTAAACTCGACTCCGTCGCCGAACTGCCAGCCGTTTACCCCGTCTATGCATAACTCCGGCCACCAGCCGTCCAGAACCGAAACGTTTATTACCCCGTTCATCGCCGCTTTCATTCCCGAAGTTCCCGACGCTTCGAGCGGTCTGACGGGATTATTAAGCCAGATATCGCAGCCTCTCGTAAGCGCCGCGCCGATTTCCATATCGTAATTTTCCAAAAATACGACGTTGTTCGGGTATAATTCCGTCATTTTAGTAATATCATATACTATATTTTTCCCGTTGTCGTCCAGCGGGTGGGATTTACCGGAAAAAATTATCTGGATTTTATTGTTTTTAAATAAATTTTTGATAAATCTTTCGTCCCTGAATATAAGATTGGAGCGTTTGTACGGAGCGGCCCTGCGGCTGAAACCTATCAGCATAACGTCCTCTCTAAGTTTTACGCCCGCGCGTTTCTCAACAAAATCTATAAGCTCACGCTTGTTCTGCATATGCCTTTCGTAAAGAGCTTCGCGTTTCTTTACGGCTTCGTTTCCGGAAAGCTCCGCGCCCTTTGCGAGCTCAGCCATGGCTTCGTCCGTCCAGACGGGAGCGTAGACCGCGTTCGTTATGCCGATAATTTCGGAGCGGCCGTCTACTTTATCCCACATTTTGTTAGCCGTCTCTCCGTGAAGCTTCGCCACCCCGTTTGTTTTTCTCGAAAGCCTAAGGGCCGCGACCGTCATATTAAACGGATTCCCTCCCAGACTTTTTAACTGAGTCCGGTTAAATCCGCAGTCCGCGCCAATATACTGCATCGCGTCGAGCGAGTGCGACTCGTTGCCTTCTTTTACGGGCGTATGCGTCGTAAATACTATTTTCCGCTTGATTTCCGCGACCGCTTCGTCAAAAGACAGCCCCGGATTAATTTTAAGCCGTTTCGACAAAAGTTCAAGACCCGCGAACACGGCGTGACCTTCGTTGAAGTGATAAACGTCCGTTTCTATGCCGAGGGCTTCGAGAGCCCTTATCCCGCCCACTCCCAGGACGATTTCCTGCGCGAGCCTTTCTTCGGCGAACCAGCCGTATAGCTGACCGCATATCCAGCGGTCGTCTCCGGCGTTGCCGTCTACGTCAGTATCCAAAAGATATAAATTATTAACCCCGTCGGCGATATAACGCCATATTTTTACCTTGACCCTTCGTTTTCTTATAGTTACTTCGACTTCTTTGCCCGTATCTTCTAATTTGCCCGTATAATCGTTTTGCTTATACGCGTCGTACGGACGCAGGTCTCCCCCTATAAACTGTTCGCCGTAACCCTGTTTCCACTTAATGCCGACGGCCGTAACCGGCAGTCCGTCTCTCACCGCGCCCTTGAGATAATCCCCCGCAAGGATACCGAGACCCCCCGCATATGTTTTAAGGGAACTGTCCAGCGCGTATTCCATACAGAAATAAGAGCATTTGATTTGCCTGATTTTATTTAAGTCTTTTGCCATAATTAATTTTACCTCCGTTTATATATTTATATTTTATAATAACTAATATCTTAAATTTCAGCGCTTGACAAATAACGATTAAATATATATAATTGTAGTATATACAACTTCTTATGTAATTCGTATTATTTTCGAGGAGCTTATAAAAGTGAAAAAACGCAATATATTATATTCGTGGCGTTTCTATACGCTTGACCGTCATGAATATCACGAATGTATGGAAAAATTGTTTCCCTTGAATCTGACCGGAATAAGGCATCTTAATGCGATGTGCTCCGCTATGTCCCTTGTTTTTATGATTTTTCCCGTCCTAATAGAAAAAAACCTGTATAAGGCCGGATTCTATCTGTCAGTTTCTTTCCTCACCGCGGGAATAGCCGTTCTCGCGGGAATTAAAGAGCGCGAGCATAAAAACGACGGGAAACGGCTTTCCCGGCCGTTCGTCTACGCTCTTATGATTCTGGGCCACGCAAACCTGATAGCCTTCGGCATATATATAGGCGTATGGACAATGCCCGATACGCTTGCCGTCAATTTTATGGTTTTCCTGGTGTGCTCCCTGTTTCTGTTTATAAATCCCGCGGCGTTCAACCTGATTTTAACTTTGTGTTCGGTCGCAGTCTTTATTATATTCACCGTTACGATGAAAACCTCCTCGTTATGGACTTTCGACGCGGTCAACGCGCTCGTCGCGGGAGTCGTCAACGCGGCTTTTACATGGCTCGTCGTCAAATTCAGAATCTTGGCGGCGTATAACGCCGGTAAACTCGAGGAGGAACGCAACAGCTATTACGACCAGAGTACGGTTGACGAGCTCACTCAGCTTAAAAACCGCAGGGATTTTATGCAGACCTTTCAGAGATACCTGACAAGCTACAGGGATTCCGACGTTTATCTGTGTATCGCCGTAGCAGATTTGGATTTCTTCAAGAACTATAACGACTACTACGGTCACCCCGAGGGCGACGAATGTCTGCGCATGGTAGGCAAGGCGTTTAACGGTCTCCGCGGCGCGGCGGATATCT
>Ga0099364_10005539_pt1 | contig 18683 bp, 16 predicted proteins | sample TergutTh196P3_FD_73070 | JGI IMG/M metagenome (GOLD analysis project Ga0099364, IMG submission 73070) | Microcerotermes parvus P3 segment gut microbial communities from Pointe-Noire, Republic of the Congo - Th196 P3 | ecosystem: Host-associated > Arthropoda: Insects > Digestive system > Gut ...
ACTAACCACTAACCACTAACCACTACCAATAACCGCTAACCACTAACCACTAACCACTAACCGCTAACCACTAACCGCTAACCACTAACCACTAACCACTAACCACTAATTCACGCCCTTCAAATATTTAAACAAATCATTTTTTGTAGATAAAATTACTTGTGTATCTTCGTTTAATGATTTTTCGAAGGTTTCCATGGATTTGATGAATGCGTACAATTCTTTTGATTGTGGTGTTTTGTTGTATGCTCTTGCGTAGATTGAGGCTGCTTCGGCATCAGCCTTTCCCATTATTTCTTCGGCTTGTCGGAATGCTTCGGAACGAATAATTTGTAAATCTCGCTCTTTTTCTCCGTTAATTCTTGCTGCTTCTCCTTGACCTTCGGAACGAAACATTTCAGCAATCCGGAATCTTTCGCTTTTCATACGCTGAAAAACTTGCTCACGAACTTCGGGAACATAATTGATACGCTTGACGCGTAGGTCTAAAATAACAATACCTAAATCTTGTGTTTGCCTGTTGGCAGATTCACAAATACTACGCTGAATTTTTTCACGACCCACTTCAATGTTGACCAACGAATCGCCAATAGCCTCGCCAGTTGCGCCTGATGGAATCGGAGTACGGTTGCCGGTACGAACTAATTCCTCTAAATTATAGTTTGCAATAAAGTCGCGGGTTTCACCGTCTAAAATATCATCAATTCGGGAAACAGCGCCTCGCTCATTTTTTAAGCGCATATAAAATTTCAGCGGGTCGGTGATTTGCCAGCGGGCATACGTTTCTACAAAAATATATTTTTTGTCTTTGGTTGGTATCTGATTCGGGTCGCCGCGCCATTCCAAAAAACGTTTTTCAAAAAAATTTGTTATTTGAATAAAAGGCACTTTAAATTTTAAGCCCGGAGTTGTTATTGCTTCGCCAATTGGGCGTCCGAATTGTGTTACAACCACTTGTTCGGTTTCATTGACTATATAGGCGCTCTCCCATACTAAAACTAAAGCAATTGCTAATAATACCAATTGAATTATGATTTTTCTTTTTCGCATTTTGATTGTTGTTAAAAAATTAATAAATTATTTTTGCATCTGTAATAAAGGCAAAACGTTGTTGCCATCTTGGTCAGTGATGATTTTATTTTTCATTGTAGGCATCACTTTTTGCATTGTTTCCAAATAAATCCTTCTTTTAGTAACGTCAGGCGCTTTCACATATTCCTGATAAAGAAGTTCAAAACGAGTTGCTTCGCCCATTGCATTATTAACTCTTGCAGTGGCGTACCCTTCGGCTTTTTGGATTGTTTCTTGTGCTTCGCCTCGAGCGTGAGGAATTACGCGGTTATATTCCGATTTTGCCTTGTTTATCATTGTCTCTTTTTCCTGCTGTGCCTCGTTAACAGCATTGAATGCGGCTTTGACAGGGTCAGGCGGATTAACATCCTGTAACACAACCTGTTCGATTTTAATTCCCAAAGAATACTCTTTGCAGAGCGATTGAATTTGTTCCCGAACATTTGCTGCGATGTCGGTTCTTCCAACTGTTAATACTTCGTTAACAGTCCTGTTTCCGACAACTTGTCTTGTAACGGCTTCCGAAATATCTCGCAAAGTTCCTTCGGGATTTCTTACCATAAAAAGATATTGGTATGGGTCTTCAATTCTGAATTGAACTACCCATTCCACGTCGGCGAGGTTTAAGTCGCCAGTAAGCATCAAAGATTCGTCGAGCGTTCCTGTTTTTGTGTATTCCGACCGATGCCGAGCAGGTGCCGACCGAAACCCAAACTCAAGCTTTTGTTGTCGCTCAACAGGTACTTTCGTTACGGTTTCCAAAAATGGAATCTTGAAATTTAGTCCGGGCTGTACCGTTTTGGTATATTTCCCGAAACGTGTAATTACACCCACCTCTTCCGTGCCTACCTGAAATAGCCCACTCCACAATACTATTATCGCAAATATTGATAACACTACGTTACTCGTTTTACTTAAAAACTTTCGCAAAGAGGGAGGAAGATTTGAGTTGTTGATGGTTTGTTTATAACTCATAAATTTTATTTATTATAATGGTTTAAGATTTTATGATTGTCTATATATTTGATTTTCAAATAATTTCGTTTTTAAACAATAGTATCGGGTGGCAAAATAAATTTGCGATATTTTTTGTTGTGAGGAATAAATTCGGGTACGATATTATGCATCCGAGTTACAATTGCCTCATCTTGTTCGTTTTCTAAGGAATCTATTAATTCTTTAATTTTAGAATTTACGTAGTTATAATCATAAGGAGCGACGTTCCCAATCATAATTTTTTCGTTATAAGTAGGTTTTGTGTTTTCTTTAGATGCCAAAAGTTCTTCGAATAATTTTTCGCCCGGTCTTAGTCCTGTAAATTTTATGTCAATATCAACTCCTTCGACTAAACCTGATAATTGCACCATTTTTTTAGCGAGGTCATAAATTTTGACGGGTTCGCCCATATCAAAAACAAATATTTCGCCTCCTTTGCCCATAAAAGCGGCTTCAAGCATTAGTTGGCATGCTTCGGGAATGGTCATAAAATATCTTGTTATATCGGGGTGAGTAACTGTTACGGGACCTCCTTCGGCTATCTGACGTTTAAACAGCGGAACCACTGACCCGTTAGAACCTAAAACGTTACCAAATCGGGTGGTTACGAATGCAGTTTTTATGTGCGGAATTTGCGATAAAGACTGAACATAAATCTCACAAATACGTTTTGACGTTCCCATTACATTGGTCGGATTTACCGCTTTATCAGTGCTTACCATAATAAATTTTTCTACTCCGTACTCTATCGAAAGGTCGGCGAGACATTTTGTGCCGCGAACATTTACACGAATTGCTTCATAAGGATTATCTTCCATCATTGGAACATGTTTATATGCTGCGGCATTGAATATTATTTGAGGATGATATTCTTCGAACACGTTTCGCACCCTGCCATAATTGGAAATATCTACCAATGCTAAATTAAATGGTATATCATAATATTTTAACAAAATTTCTTGTTGTAAATCGTAGAGAGCGGATTCGGCTTGGTCTAATAAGATTAGTTTTTTTATAGGAAAACGTAATAATTGTCTAACAATTTCAGAACCAATTGAACCTGCGGCACCTGAAATCATAATAACTTTATTTTCAAGTCCTTCGAGTATAAGTTTCTGGCTAAGTTTAATTTCATCTCTCCCAAGAAGGTCTTCAATTCTGACGTTCCTAATCTGACCCATATTTGAGATACCGTTCACCCAATTTACCACCGATGGCATCACTTTCAATTTCCAATTTCTACGAAAACACTCTTCAACTATATCTTGTTTTCGTTTCATTGAAACATTAGGCATTGCAAGAATAACTTCGTCTAAATTTTTTGTTTTGGCATCATTTTCTAACAATTTACTCCACCTGAAAACAGGAAGCGAATGTAACATTTTATTCCATTTCGTTGGGTTGTCGTCAACAAAACCGATGATATTATATTGATTATCTTTGTCATTTCTAATTGCTTCTAAAGTAATAAGTCCTAAATCGCCAGCACCGTAGATAACAGTGTTTATATTACCTTTATTTTGAGTAAGATATGAATATACTTCCCGCACCGTCAATCTGAAAGCAAAACAGAGAATAACGACCATCATGAAATGTAATATCAATACAAAGCGAGGAACAAAAGGAATAAAATTACAAAAGGCACAAACTGCAAAATCTAATAGCAATAATATTATAAATGAAAAAATGCAGGATAGCAATAATCGTCTTAACTCGGTAAAATTTGTATGACGTACAACGCCTCTATGGATGCCGTAAATTAAAAATATAGCAACGTAAACCACTGTAACTTCTATCATTCCAATGAAAAAGCTGCTTATTGAAACATCGAGGATGGCAAAATTTATTCGGAGTAAAAATGCAAATACGAAGGACAACATAAACAGTATTATGTCGATGAAGAGTATTAACCAAGGTGAAATTATCCTTTTTCCGAATATTTTTAACAATAAATCTTTTATAAAATTCATCATATTTTTGAATTATTTTGAATATTAATAATTGTATCCCGAATATACTCAAGTTGTTCGTTTGTTAATTCGGGGAAAATGGGGAGACTAACGTTCCCGTTCCAAATTTTTTCACAAACAGGAAAGTCATCAGGATTTAAATCGTATGTTTCTTTATAGTAAGTCATTCGGTAGAGTGGCTTATAATGTACTGACGTTCCTATTCCTGCTTCTGACATCTTTTCTATAAAAATATTTCTTAAAACATTTGATTTATGATTTAAGACAATAGGGTATAGGTGCCAAGCATGTTCGTTGATGTCTGTTTTACAAATTGGCAGGTCAATCCATTGACAATCAGCCAGATGTTTAAAATAATATTTTGCAACTCTAAGCCGCTCGTTTTTAAAATCTTCGGCTTGTTCTAATTGTGCGAGTCCGATTGCGGCGTTCAGGTCAGGCATATTGTATTTATATCCGGGTGCAATGACATCATATTCCCAGGATGGTTTGTCGGATGTAAATCTGTCCCACACGTCTCTGTTAATTCCGTGCAGTCTCATTATTTTTATACGTTTATAAATATCTTCGTTATCGGTGGTAAGCATGCCTCCTTCGCCGGTTGTAATTGTTTTATTTGCATAAAAACTGAAACATGTAATGTCTCCAAAGTTACCAATCATACGTCCATTAAGGGATGCAGGAAAAGCATGAGCAGCATCTTCCATTATTTTTATGCCATGTTTTTGACATATATTTAAAATTCCTGTTTTTGAATTGTTGGTCATTTCGGCTGCTTGTCCGCCGTAATGTACTATAATTAAACATTTTACGTTTGGATTATCTTTTATTGCTTTTTCGAGGATTGATGGTGTGATGAGAGTTGTGCCATATTCAACGTCAAGTAAAACGGGGTGTGCGCCGAGGTATCGGACAACTTCCGCAGTTGCAGTAAAAGTCATTGCAGGTACAAATACTTTGTCGCCTTGACCTACTCCCAATGCCTCTAATCCTAAATGTAATGCGGATGTGCAACTATTTACTGCGCAGGCATATTTTGCATTTACTTTTTGTGCAAACAGTTCTTCAAATTTTAATGCTTTTGAGGCAGTTGTAAGCCAGCCGCAGTCTAATACTTCGGTTATGTATTTTAACTCATTCCGACTGCAACTAACTTTTGAAAACGGTATTTTTATCATTTTTTAATATTTTATTTGAACAATACTGACGAAATAGTTTTAAAGATAATTCTTATATCTCCAAAAAAACTATTATTACGAACATACTCTTCATAAAGTTCCAATTTTTGTGGAAGAATTTCATTTTTATATGTAAAATTTGGATCCGATGATGCTGAAAGTATATCTTCTTCATTACGATAAACTATTGATGCATTGTCAGTTATACCGGGTTTCACTGAGTGAACAAAAGCCCATCGTTCGGGATAAATATCTACCCATTTTTGAACTTCAGGTCGAGGTCCAACGAATGACATATTTCCGAACAAAACGTTAAAAAGTTGAGGTAACTCGTCAATTTTTGTTTTTCGTAATATTTTACCAACTGACGTAACTCTGCTTGAATCACCCGCATCAAAAGAACCTTCTTTGGAAACTTTCAAAACAGTCATCGTTCTGAATTTAAACATTTTAAAAGGTTTTCCACCTCTTCCTACGCGATTTTGAACAAATAAGAAGGGAAAACCTGTTTCAAATACGATAAACATTGGAGTGAAAAAAAAGATGGGCAACAATAAAATCATCAGCAAAAACGAAAAAGTAATATCAAAAAGTCGCTTCATATTTTCTAAAAAAATTTTTGCAAAAGTAATATTTTTTATTTAAACAAAAAATTTAACAAAAAATAAAAATATGCTTTTTTACAAAAACAATTTTTTCAAAAAATCATCTGAAACGCATCCTCCTTCGCAAAATTTTTCTTTATCCTATAACGTACGGTATTCACGCTTGCTGGTTCAATGTTGAAAATCAGGCTTATATTCTTGTTTTTTAAATTATTGCAAAGGCTTATTCTAAAGTTTATTTTTTAAAAATGTAGCAATGCAGCCTCTTGGTTCCATACCAAACTTAACTCTAATATCGCTACATCTGGTATGAAATGTATTTTTTTGAAAATTGAGGTATGTTAAAGTTTCAAAATGATCAAATTCCAAATATAACAAACAACATAAAACACATTCAGGTTCACTTAATTTATGATTAATATTTTCAATCGAACATATCAATTCGGGTGCTAATAATTTCATAAAACTATAAGTTATTTTTCCATTTTGTTTGTAATGCTCAATAATTTTAAAACAAGTATCAATTCTATCTTTTTTTTGTTTAAGATCTTCTAAGTTAGTCTGGTTTTCATTTTCTTTTATTTGAATTTCCAATTTTTCTTTCTCTTTGAGCAGTTTATCTGTGGTTTGTTGTAATTTTTGAATTGTAAGCCACGAATGATTGAGTTTTTCCTTAAACATTCTATTTTTTTGATTGAAATAAAAAATGATAATTACAGAAATTAATAAAAGAAAAATAATAAATAATAGCCAAATAAATATGTTTTTTCTTTGCAAAAGCAACTTTTGCTCTTTGTTTTCTAATTCTTTTGTTTGATATTTTTCCTGAATTTCTAAAAGTTTTAGATTTGCCAACTCCGAATAAAGAGAATCTGCCAAAGTAACATACCTGTCTTTTATTCTGAGTGCAGTTTCAAAATTCCCTTTTTGTTCCTCTATGGAAGAAAGCAATTTATAAACTGAAAAATAATTTTCTGGTGAGAATTGACTCCCTTTTTGTTCTAAAAAGTAGATGCTTTTATTAATATAATAAGTTGCAGAATCTAAATAATCGAGAGAAAAATAGGCTTTTGCAAAAGTTAAAAAAATATGAAATGAATCTATTTTATTTTTAGAATAAAAGAGTGCATCTTCAAGTAGTTGGTTAACTTTTTGATACTCACCGTAATAAATAAAGTGAACCCCCAAATTATTCAATAAACTTGTGTGAGCAGATTTTTCGCTGTAGGTTTCAGAAATCTTAATTGCCTTATCAAAATAAAAATAGGAACTGTCTTTTTTGTTCTCTTTTTCTGATAAAAGAAAACAATTTCCTATCATTTGTAATGAAACAATTTGATTGAAGTAACGATCGGCTTTGCTAAAAAAGAAAAATGCCTCTTTATAACAATTTATTGCAGTATCGATATGATCTTCCTGAAAGTTTAATTTTCCTAAGTCTGTCATTATCATTCCTTTTAAATTATTGTCATCTATTTTTGAAAAATAATTTTGGGCATCTAAAATAAAAGATAATGATTTTTCATATTCGTGTCTATCACGGAGTACTCTACCTGCATAAAGTAAAACTTTTGCCTTCTCGATGTATGAACCTTTGCGTTCTATAATTTCGATAGCATCAAAAATTGCAGTGTCATTGGCAATTTCCATATCCAATTTATTTTTTGCAATTACCTTAAGCAATACAACTTGTGCTTTTTCATAGTCTGACAACTTCGATTCATCAAGGTTGCTCAAAAGGGTGAAAGCACTATCGGGGCTAGATTCAATAACTGACTCAGCCATTGATAAAATAATAGAACCATCTTTGTGATTACACGAAATTGATAACACAGAGATAGTTATGAAAAGAAAAACCAAATTTATTACTGTTTTCATCTGTTAACGTATTAAATATCATGAATTTTTATAGATTTAATTATTTTACAAAGATAAATATTATTTTTTAATTCATTTCTTTTTTTGAAAAAAATAATTTTTTCAGATTTTTTTTGAATCAAACAAATATTTCCTTGCATTATTCATAAAAGCTATTCATAGTCTCGCTGCAAGCGAGGTATATATGGGTATCGTTGTGAGTGCGACCCTTGCGGTCGCACAATTACCACCCCATATAAAATTGTAGGGGCGAGGCTTGCCCTCGCCTGTTTTATTCTACGCAATCCTCTCCGTTGTATTATATTTTACGCAACCGCAAGGGTTGACCCTACAATGTCTATCTCCATATCATTCGTGCAACCGCAAGGGTTGCCCATACAGATGTCGTAAAAAAAACGACATATTTCCTTTATGAATAATGCAGATTAATAAACTTACAAAATACTTACAAAAAACTTACTTTTTATAAAAAATACTTGCAATTGGATAAGAAATGTATTTTATATCGAAATACATATTAATTTTGCAAAAATTTTTAAATAATATTCATATGAAACGTAATTTGCTTATTTTAACGTTATTATTTTTCGGAATCCTGGGAAAAGCCGAAAATGAAAAAATCGAATTGAAGGGCAAACTTATTGCACCCGATTCAAAATCGATTTCGCAAGACTTGGAAGTTGTCTTCCAAGATAATGAAGTTACAATACACTTTTTAGAGTGTTTGGGAACATTGGATGTTTCCGTTGAAAGTAGCAGTGGGCAAACAGTTTATCAAAGAACGATAAACAGCTGCGCCGAAAACACCATTCTGATTGATACAAATAATTGGAATGCAGGTTGGTATAAAATTATAATTACCGACATTTATGGAGGATATTTGGAGGGGTGGTTTGAAATTTAAAAAATTCTCTTTTTATGAGAAAGAGAAAAAACGGCAAATCATAGAACTCTAAAACAATTAATTAAAAAAATGAGTTAATAATGAAAATGAGAGGCAAACATATTAAGGTTTTATTTGCAAAACTTTTGCAAATAATATTGTTTTGCTCTCTTTTGCCGTTGATAAACATCAAGTCTGAGCGCAAAAAATATTTTTTGGCAGGCTTAACAAAAATTTTTAGTACTGTTTTTGGGTATGGTTTTTGCAGAACCAAAGAAGTTAGAGTACAAGATTTTTTGGTTGATGAAGTTAAATGGATTGAATGGCGATTGGTGTTTTTTAAGCTGCCTTTTGGCAGGCAAAATGAAAATAACTTTCCCAATATTTCATCGTGAAAAAAGATTGGGCGTATCTGGCGGCAGGTTGCGTCAAAAAAATTGCAGCGACAGAAACACACAAAGAGTGTTTGAGAAATTTTAAACATACATTATAAAAAAATAAAATATGAAAAAGAAACAGCAAATCTTTGTACTATTAGGCACAATTGCTTTTGTAAATTGTTGCATCAATTGCGATAGAAACAAAAAGGATACTGATTTAGTGTCACTTGGGGAAAAAGCCGGCATTGAGCTGTGTGAATGCTACAAAGATGAAGACTTGAGTGAGGAATGTTTTGATGAATTGGAATCAAAATACGAAAAGTATGAGAATTACCAAGCTTTTGCTGATGCAGCATTGGAGGCTTTTGAAAATTGCATGCTTGCATTTATTGAAGAAAACTATTATAATGAAGGCAAACAAGCCGCAATTGAAAAATGCGAGTGTGACAAATTAGAAAACGAATTTTATGAAGATTGTATGAAGATATGGAACGCTAAATACCAAATGCATTCTAGCTATATATTTTGGGAGGCATTGGAAATAGAGTATGCAAAGTGTTCAGAGTAGGTTGCAAATTTTTTTAAATATAAATAAATGAAACTGACAAAAATAAAAATTATTCTAGTGCTTATGCTATTGGTAATAGGAATCAATGCATTTGCCAACCTTGTTGATATGCATACAGCTATAACTGTTGCTAATAATTTTATGGCTAAATGTAGTCAATTATCAAAAACAGTGCAAGATGTCGTGGTAGAAAAATATGACGGACAAAATGCACTTTATGTGGTAAATTTTCAAGATGGCGGTTGGGTTATGGTATCTACTGAATACAATACAGTGCCCGTGTTTGCATATAGCACTGAGGGTAGATACGAGATAGATGGTGAGAAACCGCCAGGTTTTGTTTTTTTTGTTGATGAATATAAGGAAATGATTAATATTATTCGAAAAAAAGAAAAAAATAGAAATAGTGAAATCATAGAAATGTGGAATGAATTATTGAATGATGAAAATCAAAAAGTTGACTTATCGTTAAATTCAACAGAATCCAGTTCGAGACTACCAGGGTTTAGTGTGGATCCACTTCTTGATGTGCCTGGAAGGGGACAAGTAGAATGGGGACAAGATAGAAACAATAGCCCTTCCCCCAATTTTTGTAATCCCTCTTACAATATGTTTATTTCGCAAAGCAATGGATCAAATTGCAAGTGTGGTCGAAAACCCGTTGGATGCGGGGCAGTTGCAATTGGACAAGTTATGTGGTATTGGCAATGGCCGCCTACTTTTTATTGGGAAATAATGCCTGCTAAATTATATGATGGACAGATGGACGAAGGGACAGAAATAGCAGGTTTTTTGAAATATTGCGCTACTGCAGTCGGTATGATTTATTCGTGTAATGGTTCATTTGCCTTTCCGGCTTCTATGGAATTTGGTTTAAGAAATTCTTTTGATTTTAAAGGCATTTCAGTAGAAGACTATTTAGATTATGAATTTTGGGATGAGTGGGTTGGAATGACCAAAGCAGAACTTGATTGCGGCAGACCCGTCATTTATAAAGGAGAGAAATCTTTTTTTAGTACCGAAAAACATTATTTTGTGGTTGACGGATACGGGACTCCGGATCCATTTTTTTTTCATATTAATTTTGGTTGGCCTAATAATAATTATAATTTTTCATGGCACTATTTGTGGGATATTTATTCACCTTCAGAAGAAGGTAATTATGATTATAGAACTTGGCTTGTTGCCTTTATAGGACTTTCTCCAACCTATACAAATGTTATAAATGTAACAGATGTAGACTATACTGAAGTTATCGGCAGAGGATATGTAGAGGCTAAACAAAATATCTCTTTGCCAGCCTCTGGGAAAGATTTGACAATTGAAGATGGGGGTTTTTTAAAACTTGTAGCTGGCAATTCAATAACATTAAATGCGGGTTTTCAAGCAAATGTGGGCAGTAAATTCGAAGCAAGTACAAATCCAATGCACACAATAGATATGGAGATTTCAGTTCCCAATTGGCCAACCCAAGCATGTTCTAATAATAATTTTCGCATGCCTGTGAACAATGCTAACTCTTCTGATATAGTTGTCAAAAATAGTTCAGGTAAAATTGTTTTTAGATTTGCAAATATGACCGTTTTCGATGATGCCATTTTGTGGACGAATTCAGGTGGTCCCCCTCCAGGTGTATATACTTGTACGGTAAGGTTGCGAAATAATTACGGTCGTTTATTAGAACACACATGGAACGTTACGGTCACAAATTGTCCTTGAAATATAAAAAAATTTTTTAATCGACTTAATATAAATAAATTATAAATTTAATAAATAAATTATGAAGAAATTATTAATAGCAATGTTTTATATTGCTTTTTGCTGGCAATCGTTTAGCCAGATTGTAATAAACAATACCAATGACGTTGGTATAGGTATATCTAGTCCAACCCATAAATTACACGTTGTGGGTAAATCATTTTTAAATGGAAATGTGGGACTTGGAGTAGCAGCTGATGGAAATCATCGGTTAAAAGTATCAGGCACTACTTTATTTTCAGAAAATGTTGGAATTGGAGATTACAATTCTGACCATAAATTAAATGTCGTGGGCAAAGGTTATTTTTCTGATAATGTTGGAATTGGAGTAGCAGCTGATGGAAATCATCGGTTAAAAGTATCAGGCACTACTTTATTTTCAGAAAATGTAGGAATTGGAGATTACAATTCTGACCATAAATTAAATGTCGTGGGCAAAGGTTATTTTTCTGATAATGTTGGAATTGGTGTAACAGCAAGTTCATCAGACAAGTTGCACGTACTTGGCAGTACATTATTACAAGGAAATGCATATTTTTTGATGGATGGACCTAATAGAAATTTTGAGATAAAAAATACCCCAACAAATGCAAGGTTAGAAATTGGCATGGCTGAATCTGATAGGGATTTCCATCGATCTTCCAAAATTGGTGATGTTGTAATACGTAGATTAGGTAATATTGGCGATCACAAGAAATTTATTATTTCAACAGCTACATATCCACATGATTTACCTTCACAAGCAGTAGGAATTGTGGGTGCTGACGATGAAAACGCAACAGGAATTTGGGCGCACAACAATCTGAATGTGAGAATTGGACCATATTCAACCACAGCACCAACACAAATGCTTGAAGTGGAAGGAAATACTTATTTGACGGGTAGTTTGGGAATTGGAATTGCAAGACCAGCTTATAAGTTGCATGTAGCAGATGGCGATAGCTATGTTGATGGAAATAGTTATTTGACAGGAAACTTAGGAATAGGAACCACAACCCCTGACTACAATTTGCACGTTATTGGAAATAGTATGATTACAGGAAATAGTTTTGTTGATAATAGCTTTGTTGGCGGAAATAGTTTTGTTTACGGAAATTCTATTTTTTACGGAAATGTAGGTATATCAGACGGAAGTCCGTACATGACGCATAAATTTCAAGTACAAGGAACTACTTTCTTGGATGGTAACGTAGGTGTAGGTACTGGTGCTGAAAACACAACCAATAGATTGCATGTGGCAGGAAATACTTTAATTACAGATGGTGGACTAGCAGTAGGTGGAATTGGGGGAATCGGAGGTATTGGACTTCCTTTTCCATATATGTTAAATGTAGAAGGAGTTTCCAGATTCGCAACAAACTTAGGTGCATTGATGTTTGGAAACCATTCAAATGGTTATAGTCCCAGTCCTGGTCAACATAATCTTGTTGCTGCTACCTTATATCCTGCCAACAATAATGTAGTATTTTTGGGAGCAAGTGACAATCGGTTTAACAGTTTATTTGTCTATACCGTAAATTATCACACACTCACAAATGGCTCCGACATCCGTTTAAAAGAAAATATTCATCCATTGCCTCCAATGTTAGATAAACTGAAAGAAGTTCAAGCATATAACTTCAATTACACCGATGAATATTTTAAAGATTTTTCAGAAGAAGAAAAAGAGTATATGCAAAGAGTGGAATATGGTTTTATTGCGCAAGAAATCCAGGAAATTTTCCCCGAATTGGTTTTTGAGAGAGGAGAAGAAAAAATGTTGTCATTAAATTATGTCAGTATGATACCTATTTTGACTGCAGCAATAAATGAGTTAAGAGAAGAATCGGGCAAAAGAACAAAAGAAGTGGATGATTTACGAAAAGAATCAGAAAACAGGCTATCATCCATTGAAGATCTTCGACTTGAAGTAGAAACCTTAAAAAGTATGTTAGCACAATGTTGCACGGCTGGTATTACAAAATCGAAAGAAGAAAATGAAACAAGTTCTATTAATTTTCAACTTTCTGATGATGCAAACACTGAAACCGAAGAAATGATTCTCTATCAAAACGCACCAAATCCTTTTGACAAAAATACAACTATCCGTTGTTTCATTCCGAAAGGTATGGGTAATGTACAATTATGCGTTTACAATATGCAAGGCGCACAGGTACAATGTCTTGATGTTTACGAAAGAGGAACGGTTGATGTAATTATTGAGGCAGGAAAACTGACTTCAGGCATTTATACATACTTGTTAATTGGCGATGCAAAAACGAGCGATGCTAAACAGATGATTTTAACAAAATAGGAGGGAATGAGTTATGAAAGTGAACATAATTAAAATATTGGCACTTATGTTGGTATTCGCAGGAGGTTTATCATCATGCATAAATAGCAGTAATACATTAGAATTGGCATCGAAAGAAGAAGATTTAGATGAAAGATGGGCAGGAAGAATGAGACTTAAATCGCAGGCAGATGAACATTATTTGCCGACGGAAGATCCAGAAATAATAGCCATTTTACAGAAACATAAAGTTGCGATGTATCAATCCTTCCCTCATCAAACCGAACCTCAGGCACTATTATCTTATACTTTAGAAGGTACCGGAGTGGTATGCAAAGAAAATTCGTTAAAAGATTTGTTTGCTACGGGAAAATTTTATGATCTATTTGATGAGACTTGGGCTGGTGATTTGATACTAAAACCACAGGAAGATGTAAATTATGTGGCAACGAATGATCCTGAAATAATAGCCATAGTTGAGAAACACGGGGTAGAACTGTCCCAGGTTTGGGCGGGTCCAAGGGACGTGATAAATCCAGATCTTTTGTTAATTTATTTATTAAAAGGGACTGGAATGGTAAGCAAAGAAAAGTCGTTAAGTGATTTCTTTGCTACCGGCAAATTTGAAGAATGGAGACCAGAGACAGAGATAGGTATTCCACTGTAATTATTAACTCAATAAAAATTAGAATAATGAACAAATATTTTTTAGTTTTATTGTTTTTTGTATGTTTACAAGGATACAGCCAAAAATTTTCAGGTAGAATGCGACTTAGATCTCATGAAAAAGAAAATTATTTGGCAACGAAAGACCCCGATATAATTACCATATTACAGAAATATGATGTTGTGATGTATCAATCTTTCCCTGATGAAACTGAGCCACAGGCACTACTATATTATACATTAATCGGCGTAGGGAAGGAAATCAAAGAAAATTCCATTAGAGATTTGTTTGCTACGGGTAAGTTTTACGAATGGTTTGATGAAACCTGGGCAGGTGATTTGATACTAAAACCACATGAAGATGTAAATTATGTGGCAACGAAAGACCCTGAAATAATAGCCATATTAGAGGAACATGATGTAGAATTGTATCAGGTTTGGGCGGGTCCAAGGGAAGTGTTAAATCGTGATCTTTTGTTAATTTATTTATTAAAAGGAACCGGAATAGTAAACAAAGAAAATTCGTTGAAAGATTTGTTTGCGACTGGCAAATTCGAAGAATGGATACCAGAGTCAGGAATTGGTATTCCACTTGCTTGTGCCAATCCTGTTTTTGTTAACGATCCTGATTTTTTAAACCCTGATTATGGATGGCCTCTTGATATGATCCAGGTGCCGTGTGCATGGTCAATTACAACGGGGAATCCTTGGGGAATGTATATTGGTATTGCAGATTCAGATTTTGAAAGCACACATGAAGATTTGCAGTATAAATTTGCACTCTTAACTGGACCTGTATCGGCTGGATATCCCCATGGAACATGGGTTTCAAGCATCGCCGGAGCAGATACAAATAATGGATTGGGAATTGCCGGAGTTGGATACAATACAAAAATTGCCGCTTGGAGAATTTTTCACGATGTTGTTGGGGATGCTACTCCTTCGAATATCCGCAGTGCAATTATGGGGTTATATAATTATTATTGGGCTCCGGTAATAAATGTAAGTTGGTCAACTACAGGATTAACTTATGCAGAAGCGGTAACTATAACTCAAAGTGGAGTTACTTTAGTTCTTTCAGGTGGTAATACTACATATTCTCAAAATCATTCACTTATTGCTGATATTCCTGGCGTTATTGTTGTCAGTGGTGTTGATGAATATAATTACCATGCGGGTGGTCAGGCTCGTAATCAATGGATAGATATATGTGCACCAGGAATTGGTATTAGAATGGCTAATGAAAATAATTCCTATCGTGTATCTGGTGGCACTTCTTTTGCTGCTGCTTTCGTTTCTGGCACTATTGCCCTAATGTTGAGTGCTAATCCATCTCTTACGCCTTCTCAAATAGAAAGTATTATTAAAGCAACGGCTGACCCGATTGAAGATGGTCATTTGTATCCAGGTCAGTTGGGTGCAGGTCGCCTTAATGCTTATAAAGCAGTTCGAGCAGCGATATGTGTGAATAGTTTCACCAACCAGACGGTTACAACAGATAAATCAGTTTTCGGTTGCGATAATCTCAACGTTGAAAACGTAACAGTTACCAACGGAGCCAAACTAACACTTGAAGCACCGGGTAGTATTACAATTAACGGACCATTTAGCGTAAGCGCTGGGTCTAAATTTAGTGCCAACAGTGTAGATTAAGTGCGATATTATTTTCATCAAAGTATAACAAACTAAATATTTGTTATACTTTTGATGAAAATTTAAAAGAATATAAGAAAAAAGATTACTTTTGTGAAATATTTTTAAATTTTTTGATTATGAATTTAAACAAATTATTATTAGTTTTTCTGGGCTTTTATATGCTTTTTAAAGGAAAACTCACTTCAGGAATTTATACCTATTTATTAATAGGCGATGACAAAACGAGCGATGCGAAACAGATGATTTTAACAAAATAGGAGGGAATGATATATGAAAAAGATAAAAATTATTATTTCAATTTTCTGTTTTTGTTTCACGATGATTAGTTGTACGAAAGACGATAAGAATATACAGCCGATAGATTATCCGATAGATATTCCTTTTACAGAGTATTCATTAGCAGGGACTTCGTGTAACTGGAATCTAATTTATGGGGAGGGTTATGATTATGAGAAGATAATAATAATAAACAGTAAAGAAGAATTGAATAATTATGTCAAGTGTATTGGAGAAAGCAGTTATCACGAAATTGATTTTACAAAATTCACGTTATTATTAGCCAACGGAATAGCATCATCTTCTTATGAATATGTAGGATGTGTAAGTTTATTGATATTTTCTGATAAAAATTATAATATGGAAATCGATTTATTTTTGACTGAGTTAACCTCTCTTACACCTTGGCAGGTTCCAATTATTGTAAAAAAAATAGACGAGGATAGTGTTATTAATCTAATTATTAACAATTTAATATCACAAAAATGAAAATAGCATTATCTTTTCCTCTTCTTGCATTTTTCTTATGTCAAAGTATAATTGCCCAAAACAATGCTAAAATTGATGTAGATTTATTGCATGAATTGACACTTCGTGAATCAAGGGAGTTAATTCGGATTAATATCATACTAAATCAACAATATGATCAAAACGAAATGCGTTTGAAATCGAATGTTTTTCCCACATCTGAAACTAGAAGAGATTTAGTTGTTGGTGAATTAAAACGATTTACGGGTGAAACACAGCAGGAACTAATGAATGTTTTATCCATAAGGAACGATGTTTCAGAAATCCAATCTTATTGGATTGCGAATTTCATAAATTGTTATGCAAATATCGAAGCTATCAAAGAACTTTCGTTACATCCTGACGTATTAATTATTGGGTTTGATAAGGAGTATAGTATGATACCCAATGATGAAATTATTAAAGAAGCCTATGCTACCAGGGAAATCACCTACAATGTAATGAAAGTTAAAGCTGATGAAGTTTGGGAGTTGGGTTTTAAAGGAGAAAATGTTGTTGTTGCTGTCCTTGATACTGGGGTTAATTATAATCACGAAGATCTTAGTACACACATGTGGACGCATCCTAATTATCCATACCATGGTTGGAATTTTGTTAACAATACCAATAATCCAATGGATGATCACGGACATGGTACTCGTTGTGCAGGTATTATTGCAGGCGATGGTTCTTCTGGTTCAAAAACAGGGGTGGCTCCAAAATCATTATTAATGGCGATTAAAATTTTTAATAGTAGTGGTAACGGTGGTTCTAGCGCAATGTGTAGTGGTTTCCAATTTGCAGTTGAAAATGGAGCTCAAGTTATAAATCTTTCAGGTGGCATACCACAGGAGGTTGTAACTGAAGCTGATAAAATTGCACTAAGAAACACCATGGTAAATGTATTAGAGGCGGGAGTTATAGCCACTGTTGCAGCAGGTAATGAAGGTCCTGATTTTGCATACTGGTTTCCCCCAAACTCTGTAAGATGCCCGAGCAGCTGTCCGCCGCCATGGTTGCATAATGAACAGATTCTAATAGGCGGACTTTCATCTGTTGTTTCGGTCGGCTCAACAGATATTGATGACAAAATAGCTCGTTCTTCATCGAGAGGTCCAGTGACTTGGCAAGATATTACTGGATATAATGATTATCCACATAATCCAGAAATGGGGCTTATGCGACCCGATGTTTGTGCTCCAGGTGTTGATATTAAGTCACTTAATCATACTAATAACACTGGTTACGTAAGCGGATTTGGTGGCACTTCTTATGCGGCTCCTTGCGTTGCAGGTACCATTGCGTTGATGCTTTCTAAAAATCCTTATCTAACACCTGCCGAAATTTGTAAAAACTTGGAAACTTATGCTGTTCACTTGCCTGATGATGTATTTTCGAAGAATAATATTTACGGTTCTGGTAGAATTAATGCTTATCATTCAGTTATTGTAATTCGTAACTGTGTGAAAATTTTATCTAACAAAAAAATAACAACTAATACTACCGTTTTGGGCTGTGATAATTTAAACGTCGAAAACGTAACAGTTTCTAATGGTGCCAAACTTACACTTGAAGCACCCGGCAGTATTACAATTAATGGACCATTTAGCGTAAGCGCCGGATCTAAATTTAGTGCCAACAGTGTAGATTAAGTGCGATATTATTTTCATCAAAGTATAACAAACTAAATATTTGTTATACTTTTGATGAAAATTTAAAAGAATATAAGAAAAAAGATTAATTTTGTGAAATATTTTTAAAACAAGCGATGCGAAACAGATGATTTTAACAAAATAGGAGGGATTGAGATATGAAAAAAATAAAGATTTGTTTTATAATTGGTATTTCAGCCATATTATTAATTGGCTGTAATAAACCAGATAAACCGCCCCAATATTACACCGTAAACTTTGCGGGCGAAGGAGTTGATATTGAGCCGCAAACAGTTGAAAGTGGCAACCACGCAGTGGCTCCAGAAAATCCCGATAGAGATTGTTACTGTTTTGATGGCTGGTTTAC
>Ga0099364_10005540_pt1 | contig 18682 bp, 14 predicted proteins | sample TergutTh196P3_FD_73070 | JGI IMG/M metagenome (GOLD analysis project Ga0099364, IMG submission 73070) | Microcerotermes parvus P3 segment gut microbial communities from Pointe-Noire, Republic of the Congo - Th196 P3 | ecosystem: Host-associated > Arthropoda: Insects > Digestive system > Gut ...
TTCCAATATCATATTTCCGTTTTGAAATCGCCGATGCCATTCAAGTTGGGCATAGATATTTTTGGAAACACCGATCGTTTCAGATATCGCATGGTCAGTCCGAAATTCCGGCGTATGGATTCGCCCGCCGTTTCAATCGAATTGGAAAATCGAACCATCAGTGTCCAAGGCGAAATCCGTCGCTTATTGGAACACGAATTCAAGCAAATCGTCGGGCAGACTGAAGATTAGGACTTTGTAAATAAAAAAAAAGAGCGACATTGTCGCTCTCTTTCTTGTTATTTCGGCAATCGTCCGAGATAAGCGAGGATTCCGCCGTCGACATAAAGAACATGTCCGTTGACGAAATTCGAGGCTTCGGATGCGAGGAAAATCGCAGGTCCTACCAAGTCATCGGTTTTTCCCCAACGTGCAGCCGGAGTGCGACTTTTGATGAATTGATCGAACGGATGTCCGGGTTCGCGAAGCGGTGCGGTTTGCGGAGTTTCGATGTAACCCGGTCCAATACCATTGACTTGAATCCCGTGTTCTGCCCATTCGCAAGCCAAATTTTTGGTCAGCATTTTCAAGCCTCCTTTTGCTGCAGCATAAGCGGAAACAGTTTCGCGACCCAATTCGCTCATCATCGAACAAATGTTGATAATTTTTCCGGAATTTTTGGCAATCATACCCGGAGCAACGGCTTTCGACATGATGAACGGACCGTTCAAATCAATGTCAATAACCAATCGAAATTCGGCAGCCGACATTTCTGTAGCCGGCGTACGACGGATGATTCCGGCGTTGTTCACCAAAATATCAATCACACCAACTTCTTTCGAAATTTTGGCGATATGTTCGTTAACCTGATCTTCGTTGGTAACATCAAACACATAACCGTGAGCCGTGATGCCATCGGCTTTGTAGGCTGCGATGCCTTTATCAACAAGTTCTTGATTAAGATCGTTAAACACGATAGTTGCACCGGCACCTGCCAAACCTTTGGCAATTGCATAGCCGATTCCATAAGACGCACCTGTAATTAGGGCGATTTTTCCTTTTAATGAGAATGTATTCATAATATCTAATTTTTTTTAACGTAAATCTAAAATTGCACAGCCATCTACATCGCCGTAGTTAAGGTTTTCGCCACCCATACCCCAAATGAAAGTATAACTTGCAGTTGCGGCGGCAGAGTGAATACTCCAATTCGGAGAAATCACGGCTTGTTCGTTGTGCATCCAAATATGGCGTGTTTCTTGTGGTTCGCCCATAAGGTGCAACACCGCTTGATCTTGTGGCACTTCGAGATAGAAATACCACTCCATTCTGCGGTCGTGAACGTGTGCCGGCATGGTGTTCCATACAGAGCCGTTTTTCAATTCGGTCATACCCAATTGAAGTTGGCACGTTTCAACGGTTGTGTTCACAATCAGTTTGTTGATCACACGTTCGTTGCACGTTTCACTTGATCCCAGCGGAACGATTTCGGCTTCTGCCAACGTTACTTTTTTATTCGGACATTCGCGGTGAGCCGGCGTTGAAACGAAATAAAAACGTGCAGGAGATTTTGCATCGCTACTGCTAAACTTCACGTCTTTGTTGCCTTTTCCGAGATACAACGCTTCTTTGAAACCAAGTTCGTAGGTTGTTCCGTCAACGGAAACAATGCCGATGGCTTGTCCGACGTTTACAATTCCGATTTCTCTTCTTTCGAGGAAATACTCTGCTTTTAGCGGGTCGATGGCTTCGAGCGGTAATGGTTTTTCAACAGGCACTGCCCCACCTGCGATAACGCGGTCGTAGAGCGAATAAACCATGTTTACTTCGTTAAGTTTCATAACATTTTCAAACAAAAAATGATCACGAAGTTTTTGTGTGTCGTAGTTTTTTACATCACTTGGATGAGCCGCATGGCGTACTTGATAGTTTGTCATAGTTGTTTTTTTTAGGTTGATAATTTATATTTAGTTTTAAGTTTACACGAATGCAAGTGCAAAGATACGAAAAAAAAACCGAAATAGCAATGTTTCGGTTTTTTTTGATTAAAAAATAACTTTCGACAAGCTCAGCAAGCGAGCCTTGCCTCTACAATTATCTTTATTTTGCGTTGATATATTCGAATGTTTGGGTTGATTGCTCTATCGGATCCGGAGAGGAGTCACTGATATAGGTATAAGTGCAAGTTAAGACATAACCATCTGCATCTGTTGTGTAGACAAAATTATCATAGTTTGAACTGCCCACTCTTTGTATTTGAGAAACCATATATCCGGATTTAGAAAAGTCCCATCCCAAATGAAACCAAATAAGCCAATCAGGAACATTGACATGACGGAAAACAGATTTTACAGTGGAATAGGTGAAATTGGTTTCGCTCCTATAGTCCTCCTCGCCATCATAAGTACTGATATAAATAATCTTTGTCATGTTGCCGTCTGCGTTGTAACTAAAGCTTTCTTCACTGAAAGAACTACTTTCCTCGCCCCAAGTATTTTTGGTTACTCGTCCGTTAGCATCAATGGTTAGAAACGAGACAGTGTCCCTTCCACCGTCTCTCTCGAGAACTCTAAATACTTGATTGCCGCTATATTCCATTAGGTTTTCGCTGCTATTCAGAACCGCCCCCGTCGAGGAGTATTCCGTAAATACATACTTCGTAGGAGCGTTGCTGTTGCCGCTGTATGAAAAGACAAAATCTTCTCTCTCCCCGCTGGGACTTATCCAGGAACTTTTGGTCATTCGATTTTGACCATCATATTCGAAAGCCTGAATAGAGTTTTGAGGGTTGCCATCCCCGTCAATCCTGGGATGCGTGATTTTTGAGAGAAGTTTGTTTGTTTCTCCGTTCTTGTCTTTGTTGCAGGCACCAAAGAGCATGGCAAGCACTGCGAGTGGTAAAAATAATTTTTTCATAATTTTTTTTGTTTTTTGATTGTTTTTATTTAGGTTATTTTGAATTACGCATATATTAAAAGATTTGCAAAGTTACAAAAAAATTTTGAAATAACAAAAAAAGTCGTATCTTTGCAGTCAAAATAAAAAAAATATGAACCCAATTCAAATGGTTGACTTGAAAAGTCAATACCAAAACATCAAATCCGAAGTAGATCGAGGTATTCAGGAAGTCTTAGATACATCTGCGTTTATCAATGGTCCGGCGGTGAAACGCTTTCAAGAAAATTTAGAGAAATATCTTGATGTCAAACACGTGATTCCTTGTGCGAACGGCACAGATGCTTTGCAAATTGCGTTGATGGCTCTTGATTTGAAGTCCGGTGATGAAGTTATTACGACAACATTTACGTTTGTTGCAACGGCGGAAGTCATTGCTTTGCTTGGTTTGACGCCTGTTTTGGTGGATTGTGATCCACACACTTTCAACATGGATTTGCACGCGTTGGAAAAAGCCATTACACCGAAAACCAAAGCGATTATTCCTGTGCATTTGTTCGGACAATCTTGCGATATGGAATTCATCATGGCTTTGGCGAAAAAACATAATTTGTTTGTGATCGAAGATGCGTGTCAGTCGATTGGTGCGGATTTTATTTATTCGGACGGTCGAAAACAAAAAACCGGAACTATCGGAAACGTAGGCTGTACCTCGTTTTTTCCGTCTAAAAATCTCGGTTGTTACGGCGATGGAGGTGCCATGTTTACCAACGATGATGCACTTGCCGACAAACTTCGCGTGATTGCGAATCACGGTATGAAAGTGCGATATTATCACGATGAAATCGGCGTCAACTCTCGTTTAGACAGCATTCAAGCCGTAGTTTTAGATGCTAAGTTAAAACATTTGGATACCTACAATTTGAATCGTTCCAAAGCTGCAGCCTTTTATTCATCGGCATTTGCGAAGAGCGACAAACTTACAATTCCGGCTGTTGAAAAAAAATCAACCCATGTTTGGCATCAATATACGTTACAACTTCACGACAGTGTAAATCGCGACGAACTCATCAAACACCTTTCGGAAAAGGGTATTCCGGCGATGATATATTATCCGGTTCCGCTTCATCAGCAAAAAGCCTATCGCGACCAACGCTACAAAGACGGCGATTTCCCGATTTCCGAACAATTGGCGAAAACGGTGTTAAGTTTGCCGATGCACTCGGAACTGACGGAAGAACAGTTGACGCATATTACTAATGCCGTTTTGGAAGGAATTAAATAATTTACGATTTACCATTTACAATTTACGTTGTACCTCTTGCTAAGGGCGAAGCAAAATAGTAAATAGTAAATCCGGAAATCGTAAATCGCTTGGCTCTGTAGTTCAATGGATAGAACGAAAGTTTCCTAAACTTTAAATTCGAGTTCGATTCTCGGCGGAGCTACGAAAGCCCGTGCCAGCGGGGAATTTAATTTACAATTTACCATTTACGATTTGGCGAAACGTAAATTGTACATTGGTAAATCGTACATTGAAACAACTATTCACTAATCACTATTCACTCTTGGGCGAGGCATGCCTCGCCCCTACACAAAAAATTTTGATTTTTCAAATTTTTTTTGTATCTTTGCAGTCAGAAAACAACAAAGTGTGGGAAAGAGGTAGAACACTCTTTTTGCTGTCCGCTTTGATATGGGAAGTCCCGATAATTCATGTAGTGATTATCGGGCTTTCTATTTCCATTACTTCGTACGAATACGCGTTACTTGTTCCGACGGGATATGCCTTTACGGTTATTTTTACGGGATACACGTTGTGCTCATAATCAATCGCTCCGTAGAAACGCTGAATTTCCTTGATGTCGAGGTTATGGTTTTTATCTTGGTATGTCTCTTTCAGAATAGAGGTTTCGATTAAGGCAGGCAATTGGGTTAATGCCGACAAATGAGCGTCTTTATCTGCACTTTTTAGAACAGCAGATGCACTTAGATACTTTTTGATGGCTCGTCCTGATACACTTATATCCTCGTTACTATGCACGTTTTTGTAAGTTCCCACAATGTTTTTCTTTGCCCATAATTTTGCTTCATCAAAATTTTTGAAGTTGTGTTTGGGTGTGCTTACAGGTGTTGTTCTTTCGAGCATTTGCCCGATGGTAAGGCTTTTTGAGAGAGGGTCAAGGTCTTTTTTATTCATGCTTTTTGATTTTTTTTTGCAAAGGTAAGCACTTCCTGCCAAAAAAACAAGAAATCTTAACGCATTTTAAGAAAAAAACGGTAATTTTAACACTTTTTAAGAAAAAACACTGCCTCGCCCCCACGCAAAAAAAATTTGCTTTTTCAAAAATTTTTCGTATCTTTGCACCGTCATTTTGCCTAATCGCACTCGAACATCCAATTCAAAAAAGATTTAAGGCTTTTGATAATTACCTAATGGGTAAAGTGGTGTACCATAGCGTACATTCACTTTGTTTAGGTAGTTGGTTTTGGATGACCAGAGTGCGTACAGAGTAAGGTGTACGCTTTTTTTATATCAAAGTTCGAAAAACCAATTAAAAAAATATTAATTAAAAGCGATAGGTGGAATGCTTAATAATACCGCAAAAAGCAACATGAAAAAAACATTGAAATTATTAACCCTAATAACTGTTTTCGGCAGTTTGTTTTTAACCACAAGTTGTAACAAAGACGATGACAAAAATCCATTTGTCGGAACGTGGAAAATGACAGAAACCGGTTGGTATTCAATAACGACATTTAATGCAAATATGTCTTTCGTTGAAACTATTTACGAACCCGGTGAGCCCAATGAAGTAAATAATGGTACTTACAGTTATGTGGAAAGCTCTAAAACACTCACAATGATTATTAAAGGTCAATCAATCGTGTTTTCTTATGTTTTTTCGGGAAATACGTTAGTAATTACAAGAAACGGAGCAAGTGCAACGTTAGTAAAACAATAACGAATTTCTTAGACGGCGAAAGTAAAACCTTTCGCCGTTTTTTTTATTACGCAAAAAAAACAAAAAAACTTTTCCAATTCCAAAAAAAATTCGTATCTTTGTACCCATGAAGTATTACATTTTTCTTGGGTTACTGATTTTTGTTTCCTGCACCAAACAGCCGCAATTCGTGCGGATTTCCGGCGAAGCGTTGGGTACGTATTACACCGTTTCGTATTATGACACGGAAGGCAGAATTTTTCATTCTGAAATAGATTCTTTACTCAAAAATTTTCTTTGTGTGGCATCGCTTCACGAAACAAATTCGGAAATCAATGCGGTGAACCATAATCAGGAAATCGTTGTCAGTTTGATGTTTCAAGATATTTTCGAAAAAGCCGTTTCGATCAGCGAAATTTCCGATGGGGCGTTCGATTTCACTATCGGACCTTTGGTTCGAGCCTATGGTTTTTGGAACAAAGCTCGCGAAGAAATTACCGATGCAAAAATTGCTGAGTATCTGAAATTAGTTGATTTTAGAGGCATTTCCATTGTTAACGGAAACGTTTTCAAAAAAAATCCCGACATCCAAATTGATTTCAACGCCATTGCAAAAGGCTACGTAGTCGATATTGTCGGCGAATTTTTGGAAGAAAACGAGATCAAAACTTATCTGGTCGATATCGGTGGTGAAGTGTTAGGAAAAGGTCGAAAACCCAATGGCGATTGTTGGCGTGTAGGCATTGAAAAACCTGCCGAAAACAATGATTCCGACCGAGAAGTTGAACACGTTATCGAACTTTGCAATGCTGCATTGGCAACCTCCGGAAGTTACCGAAAATACTACGAAAAAGACGGCAAACGTTATTCTCACACGATTGACCCGACAACCGGAAAGTCCGTTGAACACTCGCTTTTAAGCGTAACCGTGAGAGATTCTACAACTTGGCGAGCCGACGCTCTCGCTACAGCCATGATGGTTCTCGGCGTTGAAAAATCATTGCAGCTTCTCGAAAAATTACCCGGCGTAGAGGCGTTTTTTATTTCCGACAACGATGACGGAACGTTTGTAATTACGAAAAGTAGCGGGTTTTAAGGATTTTTTAATTATTTTTCGTATCTTTGCACGATGTTACGTCAATCACTACATATCAAACAACTTCAAAAACTTTCGCCGCAACAAATTCAGTTGATGAAATTGTTGCAAGTGCCAACGTTGGAACTTGAACAACGCATCGAACAGGAACTTGAAGAAAATCCGGCATTGGAAGAAGTTAGCAAAGATATCGATTCTGAACATGACGAATCTCCTGAAAATACAGAAAACTCAAACCATACAGACGATTTCGACATTCGAGATTATTTAGACGAAGACGATGTTGCAGAATATAAATTATATACCAACAATCGCTCTTCGGATCATGAAAATTTAGATATGCCAATTTCGGATTCCTTAGGATTCATCGACTATCTGCTCTCTCAATTTCGATTGTTGTCCGATTCCGAAACCGAACGTTCTATCGGCGAAATCATTATTGGAAACATCGACGAAAATGGGTATTTGCAACGCGAATTGCCTGCTATTGTTGATGATTTGGCGTTTTCTCAACATGTGTTTACGGATTTGAAAACCGTCGAAACGGTTTTGAAAAAAATCCAAACCCTCGACCCATCGGGCGTTGGAGCACGTAACTTGCAAGAAAGTTTACTGCTACAATTGCAACGAAAAAACGGACATGAATTAGCGGAACAAGTTTTATCTCGAACATTTGATGCGTTCATCAACAAACGTTACGACCAAATTTTACATCGTCTAAACATCTCGGAAACACAGTTGTCACAAGCCATTCAAGAAATCAAAACCTTGAATCCGAAACCCGGAAGTGCGTATAGCGACTCAACCAAAATCAGTAGCCAAACCGTGATTCCGGACTTTATTGTAACCCCCGAAAACGACAGTTTCGAAATCATTCTGAACTCTCGAAACGCACCGGAACTGCGGGTTAGCAAAGATTATGCCGAACTGTTGCAAACCTATTCGGAAAGTCAGCAAAAAACTCAAGCACAAAAAGATGCGGTTACTTTTGTTCGACAAAAAATAGACTCTGCCAAATCATTTATCGAAGCCATCAAACTTCGGCAGTACACGCTTTTGGGAACGATGGAAGCCATCGTAGATTTGCAATCCGATTATTTCAGAAACGGTGATATCACCACGCTCAAACCCATGAAAATGCAGGACGTTGCGGATTTGATCGGGTTAGATATTTCGACCATTTCGCGAGTGGTTAACAGTAAATATGTGCAATCGCCGTTTGGTGTTTTTCTGCTCCGTGACTTGTTTTCCAACGCTGTTTCCAACGAAACGGGCGATGATGTTACCTCAGCCGAAATCAAGGCTCAAATCGCCGAAATTATTAACGGAGAAAACAAAAAAAATCCGATGAACGATGATGCAATTACGACTATTTTAGCCGAAAAAGGTTATAGTTTGGCACGACGAACAGTCGCTAAATACCGCGAGGGACTTGGGTTTGGTGTGGCTCGACTGCGAAAAATTATTTAATTTGTCGGCGATTTAATTCTTCGTGATAAGTTTTGGCATTTCGCAAATGCTCGGCGTATGTTTTCGCAAACGCATGATACCCCGAAAAGTCCGCTCTGGCACAGAAAAACAAGTATTCGGTATTCGCAGCATTCAACACTGCGTCCAATGAAACTATCGAAGGAAAACAAATCGGACCCGGTGGCAAACCCTTGTAAATATAGGTGTTGTAGGGCGAGTCATGTTGTAAGTGCACATTCAAAATTCGTCGCAATTCAAAATCCCCCAAACCATATTTCACAGTCGGATCGGCTTGCAACAACATTCCTGTCCGCAACCGATTCAAATAAACCGATGCCACAATAGGTTTTTCGTCGTTTTTTCTGCTTTCTTCCTCAACGATTGACGCTAAAATACTCACCTCAATCGGCGTCAAATTCTTGTTTTTGGCTTTGGTTTGGCGTTCATCATTCCAAAATTTTTCGTGTTCTTTTTGCATCCGTTCCACGAATTGTAGAGCATTCGTTGTCCACCATATTTCGTAGGTATTTGGAATAAAAATCGCTTTGATTTCGCGTTCGGAAAGTTGGTGTTTTTCCAAAAATTCCGGATTAAAAAACGCATTCATCAAACTTGCGGAATCCGCCTCTATCTGTGTACTTACGCGGCTTGCAAGTTGATTTAATGTTCGGATATTATTGAACGTTAGTTTGACCGGCGTTTGTCGTCCGCTCCGCAAGATATTAACCAATTGCCGATTGGTCATGCCTTTCCGAAGTTCGTAACGTCCCGGTTTCACATAGTTTTGATACGATTTTGCTCGTTGCCAAAAATTAAACGTTGTCCGATTTTTCAAAAAATCCTGCGTTTTCAAACTATCTTGAACGTTCTGAAACCCGCTACCTGTCGGGATATACAGAAATCCATCTTTTTGCACATTCGGAGCAAACATCACTAAATATGCACTCCATAAACCAATGCAGCCGATTATCAACAAACCGGCTGCACTGTAAATTAACGTTTTTTTCTTTCTTGCCATTATCTTACCGCATTCACAAACTCCGCAGTATTAGCGATTTTTTGAAATTCCACATCGGTTTGTGCTTGTTTTTTGAAGTCGGCATTGGTTTGTCTCAAATTCGAAACCACCTCGTTAACATTGTCTTCACGAGCAGCAAGAATCGCTTTCAAATAGAATGCTATGGGCGAATTTGGAGCCGTTGACAAGGTTTGTTTTGCCGCAGGGATATTGCCTGAAAGCATTTGTGCCAACGCCAAATTCAAGTTGCCCGGCTGATTTCCAAACGCCGCAATAGCACCGTTGTAATCGCCTTCTCTAATCAAAATCAAGCCTAAATTCTGACCCGCTTCAACACTGCCTCTACTTCTCGCATCGGTAAACCATCTTTTCGCTCCATCTATATCATCGCTGTTCAAAGCAACCACACCAAGATTATTCAACACAACGCCATTGTTGGGCGAAAGTTCATTGGCTTTTTTCAAATGAATTTCTGCGGTTTCGTATTTTCCGTCCTGAATGAAAAGGTAAGCCATATTGTTGCTTCCTCTCCAATCGTCTTGATAAATTTCCGCAGCAGCGGTATAAACATTCCATTTAGCCTCTTTCTCTTCCAACAGAGATGCGGCAAACAGAAGTTCTTCCACAGTCAATTCTTTGGAGTCGTTCAATGCCAAATCTTTCATTTCCTCATCGGTTTTCGCAGGAACCACCAATTCTATAACGAATTCCGTACGGCGAAGTGGTGGCAAAAGCACGTCTTCAATTTCCGGATAAATCACAATCATATTCCGCATTTCTTGCTCACGACGAGCACGGTCGGTGTTCGAACCAATCACGTTAAGAATTCGATCTCTTTCGCTAACATTCGACGCTCTGAGTGCTGTCATAAAACCGTCCCAATCTTCGCCTTTATGCTCAAGCGTTATCGGCAAATCTTTGGTCAATTCTCTTGCGGTGATACGTCTCGCACCCCTTGGTAATTGTGCATTGTGTGCTCTTACGGCATCGTCGATAACTTTTTTATACGCATCGCGAAGGTATTTGTCGCCCGTTCTTGAACGTTCTTTCGACAAATTTTCGTTGCGAAATTCTTCACCTTCCGGAGATGCCCAAGCGGTGATGGTAATCGATGCAATTTCTTGATCGCTCGCCAATGCTTTGCTCATTTCGGCAATCGCTGTTCTGGCTGATTCTGCCCTGTTTGTAGGCAAATTCGTGTTTAAGTTCCACAAATCTTTCGCAAAAAAGAGTGCTGATTTTTGGAAAATGTTTTTCGGTGGGGTATAATTATCTTTACCCAAACTCGGCGTTGCATCTGTGAAATCTACCAATTGAGGTGTAACATTTACACCCGTTGCGATGGTTTTTTCGCTAAGCGGAAGTGCACCTTTAACTGCCAAAGCATCTGTGTTTGTCGTTGGTACAGCGTTTTTCGCACGTTTCGCCACAAAGACCGTAGGGCTCACAATTAGTTTTGCATCTTTCAGTTCCGGTGCGAACGGAACGTCTTCGGTGTACGTAAATTTTCCACCGGTTCTCGGAATGGTTGTGCCTTGTAGGTCGTTTGCCGATTCGCCTTTCAAAACGATAGGTTTAAGCAACAGACTTCCACCGTCGTACTTCAATTCCGGTTGAAAAAGCATACCTGCATTTTTGTGAAAATAGTTTGGTTTGAATGATCCTGCGATATTGATTTTTACAACATCGCCATGATTTTCCATCGGGTTCGGAGTTTGAACATATTCCGCATCACGATCATGGTTGTTCACCATGTTTTTGAGATTGGTACAACCCACTGTCAAAACGCTTGCTACTGCAAGCATTGCAAAGATTTTTAAAAACGTTTTTTTCATTTTTTTTTGGTTATTATTCGTTTATATTTTATAGATTTTATTATCCGTTTCACACATTTCGCCATGCAAAGATACAAAAAATTTTGAAAATATCAAGGTTTTTTTGATTTTTTATTGGAAAATATGTGCTCCCTCACCTCAAAATAAAAAATCGCTCCCCTTTGCACTGAGCAAACATTTGAAAGGAATCATGTAATCCGTAAATTCTTGGTAAGACATGGTCTTGAGATAAATTGCTCCGTAGGAGCGGCGTTTCATCGGATTTTCGCTGTCATAAAAATAGTCTTCTCCCATCAGTTTGGTGAGATTTCGATGTTGCTGAACCCAGATTTTTTGTGCCAATTCGCTAAACGTTCCGTCGTATTCATAACTTGGAAACGATGCCGATTTCTGACTCAAAAAACAAGAATTAAACATATTGTGCAACACCGAAAACGAGTTGAGCGAAACCGGAATAATCATGTTGGCTTCCTTGATTTTGAACCGCGACCAAACATTGCGATAGCCCCAAATTTGCAAGGGGATATCCGGAAATTCGGCAACATATTGATCAATGGCTTCGTTGATGGCAATCAATGCCTTGAAATGTGTGTCGGCACCACTGCTTTCGGGGTCGAGAGCAACGGTGATAATCGTTGGTTTGATTTTTCGCATCAAATCCAAAATCGGCATCACATCTTTTTCGAAATTCGGGTCTTGCGGAAAGATATCTTCGGTGTACAGCGGGAGATTGAGATGATGTATAAAATCTTTTTCAATGCCGAAATGTCCCCACGCCAATTCGGCTTCAAATTCGCGAATCCAACCTTTGAACAGATGAATAATATTCGGCTCCGGTCGCCCGTTTTCCAACGTGTTAATCAAATCAATACTTTCGTGAATAAAATTGCGAACCGTGTCAATATCCTTTGTTTTCAGGTGGTTGGCGATATTTCGAGCCAATCGCGAACCCATGTAAAGCGATTGCAAATCTTTATTTTGAAACGCAATACTTCTCAAATAGCCCGTAACATCGTCTTGTGCGAACTTGTTGTCGAACAATTTTTGATAGCCCATCATCAATTCCAAACGACCGCTGTCAATGTTTGTTCCAAGCGATTCGAAACACGCATGCAGATAGGTATTGGTAACGGCAGTGAACCCGCTTGTGCAGTACACAAAATGATTTTCGACATCTTTCGAACGCACCAAGTGATGCAAAAACGGAAAATACGCCAACTCCACATCATCGTGATGCGGTCCGGTGTGAAAAATCCGTTCATTGTGAATTTGCACCAATCCTTTTTCGATTTTTTTATCCACATCATGGTAGGCTTGCATCATCAAATCTTCGATTTTTGTTCCGCTGATTTTTTGAGCCAGCTGCAATTTCGGATTTTCCGCAACGCCTGTGGTGATGCCCTTTTTGAGTTCGAATTTATTTTCCAAACACGCTGCAATGGTAAGTTTTTTCGGATAATCTTCCGATAAATTTTTGTTCAAAAATAATTTCTCATATTTTTCCGATGATAACTCCAATTCCGAAGTTGCTGCTCGTGTGATGAAAAAGCGTGCATTGGGTAATTTTTGCAGAGCAGTAGCGGGATAGAGAAGTTGCGGTTCTTCTTGCACAGCCTTGGCAACCACTTTGGATTTGCTTTGTCCGGCAGCGATAATAATCGCCACATTGTCGGGGTTGTAGGTGATGGTTTCCATACCCATTGTGATGACGGCTTTTTTCTGAACGAGTTCCATTCCGCCCAAATCGTTGGCAGCCGCAGCTTTGCTTTCGTAGTTGAGTCCGATGAGACGCGTGTGCGAATGATGACTCGACCCGGCGATATTGAAGGCAATGTGCCCGTCCGGACCGATTCCGCCCAAAAAGAACCCGATTCCGCCCATATTTCGGATATCATCTTCGTAGGCTTGACAAAATTCGTCGGTCAAACGAATGGCTCGTTGTTGCAATTTTTCAAATTCGGCAGTCGGTTTTTGGATGCGTAGCGAAAGGTCGACACCATCGGAAAATAACTCTTCCAACGAACGAATTTTTCCGAGCATTTTTTGCAATTCCGGATTCAAGGAGTAGGTGTTGATCAGTCGTGTTTTCGCGGGATCGAAGCCCATCACGTCCAAATAGAATCGCTTTACAAAATAACCAAACGACCGTTCGTGTTGCGGATTGATTGGAAAAAATTCGTCTAATTGGAAAAAATGCAATGACTTGAAGTCCGGTTTTTTGCCTGATAATCCTACTTGTTCCAAGATTCCACCTTGACTTTCTTTATCCCAATTTCGGATATAATGTTGCAACCATTTGATAAAAAATTCGGGAGTTTTTCCGGTTGGCAAAGCCACTACACCCCCCGGATTGTGGCACACCCACTCCAAAAAACGAAGTGCGGTCAGTTGTCCGAGAGCAACGTAATTGTCAACGGTAATGGTAGGAATTTTGCGAAATTCCGGATTTTCTTCGAAAAAAACATCTTTTTCTCGAAATAATTTTTCAACAAGACTTTTGGTGTAGTATTTCATAGTTTTTTTTTATTTTACAACCTCCAACTCAGCCATAATATGGTTTGATTCGGCAAATTTGTCGATGATAAACAAGATGAAACGCACGTCAACACTGATGTTTCGGCAAAGTTTGGGATCGAACATAAAACCACTCATGGTGCCTTCCCAAGCCCGATCAAAATTGATCCCAATCATGTCGCCATTGCCGTTCAATACAGGACTTCCGGAGTTTCCACCAATGGTGTGATTCGACGCAATAAAGCAAATCGGCATCTCGCCTTTGGCATTGGCATACACGCCAAAATCCTTGTTGTTGTAGAGGTCTCGGAGTTTGTCGTTGATCGTAAATTCGAAAATCTCCGGATTTTCTTTCGCCATCAATCCGCTGAGTGTCGTCTGAAATCGGTAGGTTACAGCATCCGACGGCGTCAATCCTTCTACTTTTCCGTACGCAATGCGAATGGTGGAATTGGCATCCGGAAAAAACATTCTGTCAGACTCCATCTCCATCTGTGCCTGCATATACGTGCGTTGCAGCACATCAATCAATGCACGTTGTTCCCTCAATGCGGGCGAAATCATCGCATTGTACATCGAAAAAATTTGATTCACATAAACGTAAAGCGGATCGTTTCCGAATACTTTTCCAACGTTTGATTTTTTCGATTTTCTCAATGCATCGTTCAATTTTTTCTCGTTCGTAAAAATAGATTTCGCATACATTTCGTCTACGTATTTATCGAAATTTTTGTCCGGAAAATCAATAAAACGAACCTGTTCACAATCAATTTCTACGGTTGAAAGTGCTTTGAAAATTTGCTTGTCGATGTCAACGTTGAAATCTTTGAAAAACGGTGTTACCAAGCCTTTCACGCGACTCAAGACGGCATTAAATGTTGCAGTAGGAAAGTTTTTGTCGCTCGATGATTTGATCAACGGAACAAATTGATTCACAAAATTCACAATTTCCGGAGATAAAACATGTTCGTTAAAAATCGTGTTTTGAATCAACAGCGGTTCCATCTCGTCGTAAGCCGTTTTCAATTCAGACAGTAAATCCCTGTACTGCCCGTTGTTAAAGGTGTTTGCCCATTCTTGAAATCGTTTTTCGTAACCTTCTTTTTTGGCAATTCCATCTACACGTTGGATACCATAATTTTCGCCTTGCCATCGTTTCCATGCATTGGAAATCCCCGCTGCTTTAGCGCTATATTGAATTCGAGTTTTCTGATCTTGTTCCATCGCAGGTCGAATAATATCCAAACGTTTGGTGCGAGCATGGATAGCAATTGGATTTTCGATCTCCGTAATTTGGCGAATACCAAAGGAAGTGAGATACAGGTTGGTTCGTCCGGGATAACCGAAAATCCATGTAAATTCATTTTCTTGTGCCCCGTTGAGCGAGATTTTGAAATGCTTTTTCGGTTGATATGGCACGTTGTTCGGAGAGTATTTGGCAGGTTTATTATTGGGATCTGCATACACTCTGAACAGTGCAAAATCACCGGTATGTCGAGGCCAGGTCCAATTATCAACATCGCCGCCAAACTTACCGATACTCGAAGGTGGAGTACCCACCAAACGCACGTCCTCAAAGGTTTCTGTCAAATATAAATAAAATTGATTTCCGCCAAAAAACGCCCGAACTTCGGCTTTGTATTCGGTTTGTTTTTCGATTTCATCAATTAAATCTCTCGTGTTTCGACGACGAATTTCTGCAGCTTCTAATTCGCTCATACCCGCAGTAGTACCGGCTTTCACAGCATCCGTAACATCAATAGTTCTGACAACCATCGAAACCGTTAATCCCGCACACGGCAATTCTTCATGGCGATTTTTTGCCCAAAAACCGTGTTGCAAATAATCATTCTGAACACTCGAAAGTGCCTGTATTTGCCCGTATCCGCAATGGTAATTCGTCAAAACCAACCCTTCTTTGGAAATAAAACTTCCGGAACATCCTGTCCCAAATCGAACTACCGCATCTTTCAAACTTGGCTGAATTTCGTGGTAAATGTCGTTCGCAGAAATTTTCAACCCTTTATTTTGCATATCAACCTGTCTTTTTTCTAACAGATTCGGCATCCACATTCCTTCGTCCGCAAGGCTTTTCGAAAGAACGAAAACGGCAAAAAAACCAAACAATAAAATTTTTTTTACAGACATTCGAGATAAATTTTTCTGCAAATTTACAAAAAAATTTTGAATTCTCGTAACTTTTTTGTAATTTTGTGGTGTAGTTTTTTCGTTATGAATCCGTTGAGACTTTTATGGTTGCCTTTTGTGCCGTTTTATGCTTTTGTGGTAGCGGTACGGAATTGGTTATTTGACGCTCAGGTCTTACGTTCGCAAAAATCTCAAACCCCAACAATTTGCGTGGGTAATCTCAGTGTTGGCGGTTCCGGAAAAACACCACACGTCGAATATCTGATTCGCCTGTTGAAAAATGAGTACAAGGTTTGCACGCTTAGTCGCGGATACGGCAGAAAAAGCAAGGGGTACGTGTTGGCGAAAGACGTTGTGTCTTCGAATCTTTTGGGTGACGAACCCATGCAGTATGCTCAAAAATTTCCCGACATTTCGGTCTGTGTCGATGTCGATCGTCGCAGAGCCATCCGCAATCTCAAAACAGACGCACCAAACACCGAATTGATTTTGTTAGACGATGCGTTTCAGTATCGAAAAATCAACGCCGGATTAAATATCTTGCTGACCGATTATTTTCGTCCGTATTACGACGATTATCTGCTGCCGGTGGGCAATTTGCGAGAATCCAAACAGTCGGCAAAAAGAGCCGATATTATTGTGGTCACCAAATGTCCAACGATACTTTCGTCGATTGTGAAAGATGATATTTTGGAAAATCTCAACCCTCGACAAAATCAATCGGTTTATTTTTCTTATCTGAAACATGGACAGTTGTTGCATTTGGACGGATCTGTTTGTGAGATAAATAAAGATGTTTTCAATCATTTTGTCGTACTTGCCGGAATTTACAATCCTTATCCGCTTGTCGAACATTTGCGAGATTTTTCGAAAGATGTGAAATTGTTTCAATTTCGCGATCACCATGAATTTACGAAATTCGATTTACGCCGTGTTCGAAAACATTTTTTGGATTATTTTTGCAATCATAAATACATCGTTACCACCGAAAAAGATTTGATGCGATTAAAGGATTCGCCTGCATTTGCAGTAATTTCGGATCTGCCGATTTGTTATGTTCCGATAGAAGTGGAATTTCATAAAGATGACAAAGGCGATAAAAACAAATTTGATGAACAGGTGCTGGAATTTGTGAAAAAACACAAAAAATAATGTTTGCAAAAAAAAATCTTTCCGAATTAAATCGCTTGAATATCGAGGAATTTAAGGCAACAGAGAAAATTCCGTTGGTTGTTGTTTTAGATAACATTCGTTCGCAACACAATGTGGGAGCGGTTTTCCGAACGTGCGATGCTTTTTTGGTTGAAAAAATTTATTTGTGTGGAATTACGGCAACCCCGCCCAATCGCGAGATTCACAAGGCGGCACTCGGTGCCACCGAATCCGTGAATTGGCAATATGTTTCTAAAACTGTTGACGCTGTAAGCGATTTGAAAAATCAAGGTTTTACGATTGTTGCTTTGGAACAAACTCAACATTCGATTTCACTTTCTGAATTATCCGCTGCCAACGCTCCTTTCGAGCATTTCAAGGAAGGGTGGTTGAGTCGCTCGAAACCACTTGCACTCATCCTCGGCAATGAAGTCGACGGCATTTCCGATGAGGTTATTCCTTTGCTTGACGGAGCATTTGAGATTCCGCAATTCGGCACCAAACATTCGCTCAACGTCTCGGTTAGTGCAGGAATCGCCATTTGGGAGATATTCCGTCATGTCGAGCACTGTCGAGACATTTCCAAGAATCAAGGCGATGTTTCGATTCCGCTTCGTTTCACTCAACATGACGAATCCAAATGAAAAAAACCTTATTCATTAATCTCGGAGTAGTTTGCGTTGCCTTAGCAACAATCGGCATAGTGACGCCGGTGTTGCCGACTACGCCGTTTTTATTGTTGGCAACATATTTATTCGCCAAAAGTTCGCCGAAAATGCACGAGCGTTTGCTCAAAAATAAAGTGTTCGGAAAATATCTTGAAAATTATTTCGAAAACAAACCGATACCTATCAAACAAAAAATTTACGCCATACTTTTTTTATGGTTAGGACTTGGAGCCACGTTTTATTTTGCAACGCCCCAAAATTGGGTTTTCGCCCTTTTGATTTTCATCGGAATCGCCGTCACGCTTCATATTGCCACGTTAGGCAAATACAACAGAATGATGAAACGTCTATATCTACCGATAATCCTCATGTTTGCAATGTTTTTCGCATCTGCACAATCGGTGATTTTTGTCAAGACAGACGGCACGGGCGACGGCTCATCGTGGGATCATGCAAGCAGTTTGGAACACGCCATGGATATAGCACGGTCGTTGAGCGGCGTTGAAACGGAAATTTGGGTGCAACACGGTATTTATTTTCCAACTGCAACTATTCGTGTCCCTGCCGGAGTGTGGATGTACGGCGGATTTGCGGGTGATGAGGAATTTTTACATCAACGGCGTTTTTCGGAATATCGAACGATCATTGACGGACAAAAAACGTTTACCGTGATACGTTTGGAAAGCGGTGCGGTGTTGGACGGTTTTGCCCTTATCAACGGACATGCACACCGAGAAATTCTGCCGGATACCTTGCCTTACGGTGGTGGTGTTTGGATGGAAGCCCATGCTCGTGTGGAAAATTGTTATGTTTTAGATAATTCGGCAAGCAAATGGGGAGGCGGAATTTTTGCCGAAGGCGATGGCTTGGTTTACAACACCTTGCTTAGCGGAAACACAGCAGGCGAGGAGGGTTTGGCGATTTACGGCACCACGTTGGACGTGCGAAATGTAACCGTTTCG
>Ga0099364_10005541_pt1 | contig 18679 bp, 13 predicted proteins | sample TergutTh196P3_FD_73070 | JGI IMG/M metagenome (GOLD analysis project Ga0099364, IMG submission 73070) | Microcerotermes parvus P3 segment gut microbial communities from Pointe-Noire, Republic of the Congo - Th196 P3 | ecosystem: Host-associated > Arthropoda: Insects > Digestive system > Gut ...
GTTTGCTCCCCACGCTTTCGAGCCTCAGCGTCAGTATAAGGCCCAGCAGGCCGCCTTCGCCACTGGTGTTCCTCCTAATATCTACGCATTTCACCGCTACACTAGGAATTCCGCCTGCCTCTACCCCACTCAAGATACTCAGTTTTGGATGCAGCCCCGCAGTTGAGCTGCGGTATTTCACATCCAACTTAATTACCCGCCTACGCTCCCTTTACACCCAGTAATTCCGGACAACGCTCGCCACCTACGTATTACCGCGGCTGCTGGCACGTAGTTAGCCGTGGCTTCCTCACGGGGTACCGTCATTATCGTCCCCCGCAACAGAGCTTTACAACCCGAAGGCCGTCTTCACTCACGCGGCGTCGCTGGGTCAGGGTTCCCCCCATTGCCCAATATTCCCCACTGCTGCCTCCCGTAGGAGTCTGGGCCGTGTCTCAGTCCCAATGTGGCCGGCCAACCTCTCAGTCCGGCTACCGATCGAAGGCTTGGTAGGCCTCTGCCCCACCAACTACCTAATCGGGCGCGAGCCCATCTCAAAGCGGGTCCGTAGACCCTTTGATCATTAAAGGATGCCCTCTACTGATTTTATGCGGTATTAGCGTCCGTTTCCGGACGTTATTCCCCACTCCAAGGCAGGTTGCTCACGTGTTACTCACCCGTCCGCCGCTAGCTCCGCTAGCAGGATTTAGGTTTTAGGTTTTAGGTTTTAGGAGTTAAATTTAGCTTCCCGCTTCTTCTTTCCCCTAAACCCTATATCCTAAACCCTCAATCCTGCGGGCGAAGCCCGCTCGACTTGCATGTGTTAGGCGCGCCGCCAGCGTTCGTCCTGAGCCAGGATCAAACTCTTAAATTATTCGTATATCAAGCGCCGCCATCCCTAAAGGCCGGCCGCGCCCAACATCAATTTAAGGCTCAAACCCATGCTTCATTGCGAATCACAAGCTTTTTTTGTTTCCGTTCGCTCGGGCCAATAAAGGCCCGGGTCTAGTTCAAATAAATTAACAAGGCCTATCCTTCGCGCTACGGCTTTCAAGTATCTGCGTCACCGCAAACACTCCCCGCCCGCCTTCACGTATACCTGCCATGCAAATATCCGCCCCGGCCAAGCTCCGCCGCCCGCTCAGAATAGTTAATGTTGTTCAATTTTCAAGGTGCAGGGTGCCGGGCGGCCTGTCTTAAACAAAAAAAGAAGGCCTGCCGGACAGTTTTATTATAATAACAGACCCTTGCGGGGTTGTCAAGTGTTTTTTTAAAAATTTATCAATTTATTTTTTATGCGCAGAATTTCGGTTTCAGTATCAAATGTAACGGCATAGCCCCCGCCATACGGGATGTCCTCATAGAAGTACAGAAAGCCCTGTGCCAAGAATCTGTTTATAATTATCATGATAACCGTATGATGCGCGACAAGCGCGGCGGATTGCAAACCGTATCCGGCAAGCTCGCTTATTATTTCCCGGAAAATACGGATATTGCCCTGCTGCACCGCATAAGGTGCGCTGCCGCCCCCGACAGCCCCCGCGTAAGGCGCCCCCGCCCACGAGCGGAATATGTCCGAGCCCGCGGCTTTGCGGTATTCCATACCCTCCAGGCCGCCGTAATCGTAGCGGCTGATCCCGGGAAGCACAACGGGCAGGCGGTAAATTTCCACGGCGGTTTCTACGCATCGCGCGGAAGGCGCGGTATACGCCCGGGATACCGCGGGATAAACGCCGCCGCGCTTATTTTTTACGAGCGCGTCACGCCCGCACTCGCTCAACGGCGCATCGGCGGATTGGAACGGGCTTTCCGGTGAAGCGGGCGCGCCGTCACGGATGAGGGCCAGGTCTATTATCATAGGTATCTTCCATCGTGTGCAATATTTGTCGAATTATAGTATATTCTAACAAATATTGCGGTGATGTCAAGGCGGCGGTGCGCGCTTCGCGCAGGTTTTAGGATTGAGGTTTGAGGTTTTAGGGAAAGGACGAAGCTTTTAGTTTCTTCCCTTCCTTAAACCTATATCCTAAAACCTAAATTCCTGCCGAAGGCAAAACACCCGTCACCGCGACGAACAAGTCGTCACGGTGCCACCCTCTTTAAAAAAGAGGGTACGTCCTACGGTTGTTTTGCGCCTTCTAATGAAAGAATAAATCTTGCTGTAGCCTTACCCTCTTTTTTAAAGAGGGTGGCGCGAAGCGATTTATCGCTTCGTGACGGGTGTTTTGACCGCGGCGGGGGCAAGCCCCCGCCCTACATTGTCATCTTTTAATTGTGAATTTCACATTTCCCGCAACTGCGAAATTTGCAAAAAATAAAAAGGGAAGAAACTCATCGTTTCTTCCCTTACTAATCTCTAATCCCTAATCCCTATCCGGTTTCACCCCTACATAAACAGTAACGGGTATCTCGTCCTCCCCCACGCGCGCCCTGCTGTCCGGGTCGAACACCGTGATGACGGCGGTACATTCGTATATGCCCTCGTCTAAAGGCTCGCCCTGTATCGCCACGGCGTTTACGCTGGACCCCGGCCCGATAAAGCCGGAGTAATAGATCGAGCGCCCGGTTTCGTCCAGTACAATATCCACGCGTATGTAGTTTTCGTTCGCCTCTTTATTTGTGATAAGCACATTGCCGCGGGAATCCGGCGTGGCGAAATGGATTTTGCTGTTGATTGTATAGCCCGCGCCGCTTTCGGTTACATCGCCCTCAATAAGCCCCGCGGCAGGGGCGGCGACCGCCATCCCGCTTAAAACCGTCAGCCTCGAAACCAGCGCCATGGCGGTTATCAGCACAATACACGCGCAGAAAATCCCTGTCATGCGTTTTATATTAGAAAAAAGCTTCTGCTGCATACCCGCCCCCATTATTGTTTTTTGGGAAAATATAACACAACCGGCAAAAAGTGCTTGACAAATTGCGCCGGGTATAATATAATGGTGTACTGTATCTAAAATGGCCAAATGCCGCTTTTTTTAGTATTATAGCACAGCGCGGCGGCGATTTCAAGTGCATTTGCTAAAAAAGCGCAGAAATCGAAATGGAGTTGATTTAATCCTATGGTAAAAGTCACGCCCGTACAGCTGGGCCGCAATACCAGGATGAGCTTCAACCGGATCAAAGAGGTCCTGGAGATGCCCAACCTTATCGAGGTGCAAAAGAATTCCTACCGCTGGTTTCTGGAGGAGGGGCTGAAGGAGGTTTTCCGCGATATGTCCTCCATCACGGACTACCAAGGCAACCTGGTGTTGGACTTTATCGACTACCGCATGGAAAGCACGCCGAAGTATACCATAGAAGAAAGCAAGGAGCGCGACGCCACCTACGCCGCGCCGCTCCGTGTACGCGCAAGCCTGTACAATAAAGAAACGGGCGAGGTTAAGGAGCAGGACATCTTCATGGGCGATTTCCCGCTCATGACAGACAGCGGGACTTTTATCATCAACGGCGCCGAGCGCGTCATCGTGTCCCAGCTCGTGCGCTCCCCGGGCATCTACTACTCCCTTTCCCGCGACAAGGCGGGCAAGGAGCTGTTCTCCGCAACCGTGATCCCTAACCGCGGCGCATGGCTTGAGTTTGAAACTGACTCCAACGATATCTTCCATGTCCGCATAGATAAAAACCGCAAGCTGCCCGTCACAACCTTTGTGCGGGCGCTGGGGCTTGGCAGCAACTACGAGATCGAGGAATTTTTCGGCGGCGACCCGCTGATCCTCTCGACCCTCGAAAAGGACGCGACAAAAAACATCGAGGAAGCGCTGCTGGAGGTCTACCGCAAGCTGCGCCCCGGTGAGCCGCCCACGGTCGAAAGCGCGCAGACCCATATAGACAACCTGTTTTTTGAGCCGCGCCGCTATGACCTTTCCCGCGTGGGGCGCTACAAATACAACAAAAAGCTTGCTTTAGCGGCGCGTATTGCCGGGCATACGCTGACTCAGCCTGTCGCGGACCCGCTGACCGGTGAGCTTATCGCCGATGCCGGGGAGGTTTTGACCCGCGCGAAGGCTGAAGAAATCGAACGCTCCGGCGCGGACACAGTCTTTATCATATCCGGCGACAGGGGCGGCGAGCCGGGCATGGAAATAAAAGTGGTATCCAACGGCATGGTCAATATCCACGACTTTGTCGGGTTTGACTGCAAGCCGCTCGGCGTACTCGAAAAAGTGCGCTTTTGCATCCTGCGCGAGATACTGGACGCCTTTTCCGGCGACGAGGAAGGCATGAAGACAGAAATCGGCAAGCGCCTCGATGAGCTTGTCCCCAAGCATATCATAAAAGACGATATCTTCTCCGCCGTGAATTATATGTGCAACCTGCAAAAAGGCACCGGCAATGTGGACGATATCGACCACCTCGGCAACCGCCGTATCCGCAGCGTGGGCGAGCTTTTGCAAAACCAGTTCCGCATCGGCTTTTCCAGGATGGAGCGCGTTATCCGCGAGCGCATGGCGACACAGTCCCAGGACATGGACGTAATCACGCCCCAGGCGCTTATAAACATCCGCCCGGTCATGGCGGCGATAAAAGAATTTTTCGGTTCCTCCCCGCTCAGCCAGTTCATGGACCAGACAAACCCGCTGGCGGAGCTTACGCACAAGCGGCGGCTTTCCGCGCTCGGCCCCGGCGGGCTTTCGCGCGACCGCGCCTCGTTTGAGGTGCGCGACGTACACTACAGCCACTACGGGCGTATGTGCCCTATCGAAACGCCGGAAGGCCCGAACATCGGCCTGATCTCATACCTGGCGACCTTCGCGAGGATCAACGAGTACGGCTTCATCGAAACGCCCTACCGCAAGGTTGACAAAGAGGCCGGGCGCGTTGTTGACGAGGTCGTCTACATGACCGCCGACGTTGAGGACAACTACGTAATCGCCCAGGCGAATGAGCCGCTGGACAGCGAAAACCGCTTTACCGACCGCCGCGTAACCGTGCGCTACAAGGACCATATACAGGAGGTTTTGCCCGGGCGCGTGGATTTCATGGACATTTCGCCGAAAATGGTGGTGTCCGTGGCGACGGCGATGATCCCGTTTTTGGAGAACGACGACGCCAACCGCGCGCTCATGGGTTCAAATATGCAGCGCCAGGCAGTGCCGCTGATCCGCCCCGAAACCGCAATCGTCGGCACCGGCATGGAATACAAGGCCGCTGTGGATTCCGGTGTTGTTGTGCTTTCAAAGCACGACGGCACGGTCGTGAAGGTTTCCGCGCGCGAAATACGCATACGCGACGATAAAGGCACACAGCACACCTACCGGCTTATTAAATATATGCGCTCCAACCAGGGCACCTGCATCAACCAGCGCGCGATAGTCAGCGTTGGCGATAAAGTGCGCGCGGGCGATGTAATAGCCGACGGCCCCGCCACCAGCGAAGGCGAAATCTCTTTGGGCAAAAATATGCTCGTGGGCTTTATGACCTGGGAGGGCTATAACTACGAGGACGCCGTGCTGATTAACGAGCGCCTTGTAAAAGAAGATGTATTCACTTCTATCCATATAGAAGAATATGAGCTTGAATCCCGCGACACAAAGCTCGGCCCCGAGGAAATAACGCGCGACATCCCCAACGTGGGCGAGGATGTGCTGAGGGAGCTTGACGAGCGCGGCATAATCCGCGTGGGCGCGGAGGTCCGCTCCGGCGATATTCTGGTGGGCAAGGTAACGCCGAAGGGCGAAACCGAGCTTAACGCGGAGGAGCGCCTGCTCCGCGCGATCTTCGGCGAAAAGGCACGCGAGGTGCGCGACACTTCCCTGCGCGTCCCCCACGGCGAATACGGCATAGTTGTTGACGTAAAAGTTTTTACCCGCGAAAATTCAGACGAGCTTTCCCCCGGCGTAAACATGGTCGTGCGCTGCTACATCGCCCAGAAAAGAAAAATTTCCGTGGGCGACAAAATGGCGGGCAGGCACGGCAACAAGGGCGTTGTGTCCCGCGTATTGCCGCAGGAGGATATGCCCTACCTGCCCGACGGCCGCCCGCTGGATATCGTGCTGAACCCGCTGGGCGTTCCCTCGCGCATGAACATCGGGCAGGTGCTGGAGGTCCACCTTGGGCGCGCGGCTGACGCGCTTGGCTGGAAGATCATGTCCCCTGTTTTCGACGGCGCGAACGAATACGATATAATGGACTGCCTTAATAAAGCCGGCCTTGGCGAGGACGGCAAATCCGTGGTTTACGACGGCCGCACGGGCGAGCCCTTCGACAATCCCGTAACCGTGGGCTATATGTACTTCCTCAAGCTCCACCACCTGGTTGACGACAAGATCCACGCCCGCTCCACCGGCCCGTACTCGCTGGTGACACAGCAGCCCCTCGGCGGCAAGGCACAGTTCGGCGGCCAGCGCTTCGGCGAGATGGAGGTCTGGGCGCTGGAGGCATACGGCGCGGCATATACCCTGCAAGAAATCCTAACAGTGAAATCGGACGACATCGTCGGGCGTGTGAAAACCTACGAGGCTGTCATAAAAGGCCAGAACGTGCCCAAGCCCGGCATCCCCGAATCCTTCAAGGTCCTCATAAAAGAATTGCAGTCGCTGTGCCTGGACGTAAAGGTGCTGGACTCGGACGGCGCGGAAATCGACTTCAAGCAGAACTTCGACGATGACAACATGGGGCTTGCGATTAAAGAGGAGGATCTGTTTGAGAATGTCTCGGTCGAAATTGAAAGCGAAATCGAGGCGGGCTTCGAGATCGAACAGCCCGACCCGTCCGACTTCGAGGACAGGGACGAGGACGAAGATGACGACGACGAGGACGAGGACGACGATACAGACGATACAGTAGAAGGCGAAGAGGAAGACGACGTTTTTGATTTAGACGACTAAGAATCCGCGCCGTTCTACTAATTCCTAATTCCTAATTCCTAACAACTATTTGGGGGTAGAATCATTGGAATTTAATGTATTTGAATCCATGAAAATCGGGCTGGCATCCCCGGACGCCATCTCTGTCTGGTCCTTTGGCGAGGTAAAAAAACCCGAAACCATAAACTACCGCACCCTAAAGCCCGAGCGCGAGGGCCTGTTCTGCGAGCGCATCTTCGGCCCGCAAAAGGACTGGGAGTGCTACTGCGGCCGATACAAGCGCATCCGCTACAAGGGCAAGGTCTGCGAGCGCTGCGGCGTGGAGGTCACGCGCTCCAAGGTCCGCAGAGAGCGCATGGGGCATATAAAGCTTGCCGCGCCGGTTTCGCACATCTGGTACTTCAAAGGCACATCCTCGCGGATGGGGCTGCTGCTTAATATGTCGCCGCGCCTGCTTGAAAAGGTGCTGTACTTCGCCGCGTATGTGATTATCGACCCGGGCATGACGAACCTTAAAAAATACAGCCTGCTCACCGAAAAAGAATACCGCGAGCTAAAAGAAGCCTACGAGGACGATTTCAAGGCGGGGATGGGCGCGGAAGCGGTAAAAGAGCTGCTGGCGGAAATTGACATCCCGGCGCTTTCTAATGAGCTGAAGGAGGAGCTTAACGCCTCCAGCGGCCAGAAGAGGGCAAAGACGCTCAAACGCCTGGAAGTCGTAGAAGCTTTCCGGCTTTCCGGCAACAAGCCGGAGTGGATGATACTGGACATTGTGCCGGTAATCCCGCCGGACATCCGCCCGATGGTACAGCTTGACGGCGGGCGTTTCGCCACCAGCGACCTTAATGATTTATACCGCCGCGTAATAAACCGCAACAACCGTTTGCAAAAGCTGCTTGACCTCGGCGCGCCGGATATTATTGTACGCAACGAAAAACGTATGCTCCAGGAAGCCGTGGACGCGCTCATCGACAACGGCAGGCGCGGCCGCCCTGTCACGGGGCCGAACAACAGGCCGCTAAAATCCCTTTCCGATATGCTAAAGGGCAAGCAGGGGCGCTTTAGGCAAAACCTGCTGGGCAAGCGCGTGGACTACTCCGGGCGCTCTGTCATCGTGGTAGGGCCGGAGCTGAAAATCCACCAGTGCGGCCTGCCCAAGGAAATGGCGATTGAGCTTTTCAAGCCCTTTGTAATGAAGCGGCTGGTAGACAGCAAGGACGCGCAAAACGCAAAACAGGCGCGCAAAATGGTAGAGCGCGCCACATCGAAGGAAGTCTGGGACGCGCTGGAGGTTGTGATCAAGGACCACCCCGTGCTGCTCAACCGCGCGCCGACACTGCACAGATTGGGCATACAGGCGTTCGAGCCTATCTTGGTTGAAGGCCGCGCGCTCAAGCTCCACCCGCTGGTCTGCACCGCGTATAACGCGGACTTCGACGGCGACCAAATGGCGGTACACGTGCCGCTATCCGCCGAAGCCCAAGCCGAAGCGCGTTACCTTATGCTTGCGGCTGGCAATCTGCTCAAGCCGTCGGACGGGCGGCCTGTCGCCGTGCCGACCCAGGACATGATCCTCGGCTCCTACTATCTCACCATGACCCGCGAAAAAGGCAAAGGCGCTGGCAAGGTCTTCCGCGACCCCAACGAGGCTGTCATGGCATACAACGAAAAAGTCATCAGCCTGCACGCGCCGATTAAAGTGCGCGTAACCCGCGAAACCGCGGACGGCGTCCGCTCCAAAATCATAGAAACCACAGCCGGGCGCATTATCTTCAACGAGCCTATCCCGCAGGACCTGGGCTTTGTTGACCGCACCGACCCGGAAGCGATGTTCGGGCTGGAGTGCGATTTCCTTGTGCGCAACAAAGAGCTTGGCAGGATAATCGACCGCTGCATTTCCCGCCACGGCACGGCAAAAACCGCCGAGCTTCTCGACAAGATTAAAGACCAGGGCTTTAAGTACAGCACAAAGGGCGCGATTACCGTCGCGATCGCGGACGCCGTCGTCCCGCCCGAGAAGAAGCAATACCTCGCCGAGGCCGAACAGCGCATTGAGGAAATACAGCGCCGCTACGACCGCGGGCTGATCTCCGAGGAAGTGCGGTACGAGCGCGTAATCCGCACCTGGAACGAAACCACCGACAAAGTAAGAAGCTCGCTTGAAGAAAGCTTCACAGAAGAAAACCCGATTTATATGATGGCGCACTCCGGCGCGCGCGGTTCGATGGACCAGATCCGCCAGCTTGCGGGTATGCGCGGGCTTATCGCCAACACCTCCGGCCGCGCGATAGAAATACCCATCCGCGCAAACTACCGCGAGGGGCTTAACATCCTCGAATACTTCAACTCATCGCGCGGCGCGCGCAAGGGCCTTGCGGACACCGCTTTGCGCACCGCCGACTCCGGCTACCTCACCCGCCGCCTTGTTGACGTTTCGCAGGAGGTTATCATCCGCGAGATCGACTGCGGCACCTCCCACGGCGCGTCTGTCGAGGAAATTTGGGACAGCGGCCGCGTTATAGAAGAGCTGGGCGAGCGCCTTATGGGCAGGTACCCCGCCGAAGATGTAATACACCCCGAAACCGGCGAGCTGCTTATCTCCAAGGATAAAATGATGACCGAGGCGGATGCCGCCGCGGCAATCGAAGCCGGGATAAAATCCATGAAGATACGCTCTATCCTAAACTGCCGTTCCGCAAACGGCATCTGCTCCAAATGCTACGGCGCGAACCTCGCCAACGGCCAGCCTGTTTCAATCGGCGAAGCCGTGGGCGTAATCGCTGCACAGTCCATCGGGGAGCCGGGAACACAGCTTACAATGCGCACCTTCCACACCGGCGGGATCGCGTCCGCCAGCGATATCACACAGGGCCTTCCCAGGGTGGAGGAGCTGTTTGAGGCGCGCAAACCCAAAAACTCCGCAATAATCAGCCATCTTGACGGCATAATAAGCTTTGAGAAGGACGCCAAGGGCATGGATTTCTGCATCGTGACCAATAACGAAACGGGCGAGCGCTTTGAAAAACAGGTCGTCTACGGCTCCACTTTGCGCGTGTCCGAGGGCGACGAGGTTAAAAAAGGCGACCTGATCACGGAAGGCTCCATCGAACCCGCAGAAATACTGGCTGTACTGGGCGAGCTTGCCGTGCAGGATTATCTTATCAAAGAAGTCCAGCGCGTCTACCGCACACAGGGCGTTGACATCAACGACAAGCACATCGAGGTTATCGTGCGCCAGATGATGCGCAAAGTCAAAGTCGACGAGCAGGGCGACACGCGGCTGATTTCCGGCTCCGTTGTTTCAAAGCATGAGCTGGGGCAGGTAAACGCCGATATCGAGGCGCTCAACGACGCGGACGGCGGCGAACGCAGCCCAGCCACGAGCATCCCGATGCTCCTCGGCATAACAAAAGCGTCCCTTGCCACCGAAAGCTTTATGAGCGCCGCCGCTTTCCAGGAAACCACCCGCGTCCTCACCGAAGCCGCAATCCAGGGCAAGGTAGACCCGCTTGTCGGGCTTAAGGAAAACGTCATCATCGGTAAGCTTATCCCCGCGGGGACAGGCACGGTGGTATACTCCCGCTTTAAGAGCCAGAATGACACCGGCGGGGAGACAGCATACGACAAAACGCTCGACCTTGCGGGCCGCCTCAATGACGCGCGCGAGGAAGAACGCCTCGCTTACAGCACCGAGGCGCTGTAATCAGCGGCACACTTCTTAATGAAAGGGTGATTGGTATGGAGCAAAAAGCAAGGCTTAATCTAAGCCTTGACCCCGGCTTAAAAAAAGAAACAGAAAAAATGCTGGATAGCTTAGGCTTGGATTTTAAAACAGCAATAACTGTTTATTTTAAGCAAATCATAAAGAAGAAAAAAATCCCCTTTGAAATTTCCGATTCCCATTATTATACTGTCGAGGAGGTCGCCGGTGCTAACTGGCGCAATATCCCGGACAAAACAGAGGATGAGTGGGAATGAAATACACACCTGTTTTTACTGAGTTTTCAAAAGCAGATTATGATAGCTTAGACGGCAGCCAAAAAAAGCAAATATTAAAATCGCTAATCAAAATCGAAGAAAACGGCATGAATACCGGGCAGCCCCTGCACGGCGCACTATGGGACTGCAGGAAATTGAAACACAAGAAAATGGGCTTGCGCGTTATTTTCAGAAAATCTGCTATTGGCATCGAAATTATCGAAATCGTGGTTATCGGCAAACGTGAAGATGACGAGGTGTATAAAACCGCAGCCATGCGGCTGCAAAGATGCTAACCCCTAATGTTTACGGGCAATTGCCCCAAAGCATACAATACAACAAAAGAAAGGAGGAACCTCATGCCGACCTTTAACCAACTCGTCCGCAAGGGCAGGGAGGAATCGGTGAAAAAATCAACGGCCCCCGTGCTTCAAAAGATTTACAATTCCAAGAAGCGCGCCGCCCTAAACCATCCGTCCCCCCAAAAGCGCGGCGTCTGTACGGCTATCAGGACGCTCACGCCCAAAAAGCCCAATTCCGCGCTGCGCAAAGTGGCAAGGGTGCGCCTGTCCAACATGATGGAAGCAACGGCGTATATCCCCGGAGAAGGGCATAACCTGCAGGAACACAGCGTTGTGCTGATCGAAGGCGGGCGCGTGCGCGACCTTCCCGGCTGCCGCTACCACATTATCCGCGGCACGCTGGACACACAGGGCGTAGCCAACCGCAAGCAGTCCCGCTCCAGGTACGGGGCAAAACGGCCAAAAGCCGGAAAGTAGGCTGACGCCGGGTTTTAGGACCCTAAACAAAAGACCGGAAAGTAACAAAGCTTAAAAAACGCCGGCACGATTGGCTTAATATATTGGATGCAGGGTAAGGAAGTGTCAATCAATAAGTTTCACAACGTCATTGGAGAAAACTGCATAAATTAGAGCATTTTCCTCCAATGACTGTTCAACTAATTTCTTGACAATTCCTTAAGGCAACTAGGTTAAGGTTACACAACCTAAATCCTAAAACCTAAATCCTAAATCCTGCCAACGGCATGGCACCGCGAAGGTTTGTCACTTTCGAGTACCGATGAATTCACAAATGGGGGTCGGTCCATACCGGTCGCCGTATGAAGGAGGGAAGAGAAGTGCCCAGAAGAGGAAAAATAGCAAAACGCGATGTTTTGCCGGATCCGCTGTACAATTCAAAAATGGTGACGCGCCTGATAAACTCCATTATGCTGGACGGGAAAAAAGGCGTAGCCCAAAAAATAGTGTACGGCGCGTTCGAGATTGTCCAGACCAAAACCGGGAAAGAACCGCTGGAAGCGTTTGAAACCGCACTGGAGAACATCATGCCCGTGCTTGAGATCAAGGCCCGCCGTGTCGGCGGCGCTACGTATCAGGTGCCGATTGAAGTGCGGCCCGCGCGCCGCCAGACGCTGGGGCTGCGGTGGCTTACAAGCTATTCGCGCACCCGCGGGGAAAAGACGATGAAAGCACGCCTGGCGGGCGAGATTATGGACGCGCTCAACGGCGCGGGCGGCGCCTGCAAACGCAGAGACGACACACACAGAATGGCAGACGCGAACAAGGCATTCGCGCATTACCGCTGGTAGTAGCCGGAATATCGGGGAATAGAAAATAATTAAGAGCTTGGCTGTGTTGTGCCGTTCTACTAATTTCTAATTCCTAATTTCTAACTATTATCCGAAGGAGAATAACTATATGCCCAGAGAGGTATCTCTCGAGCTTACGCGCAACATAGGCATTATGGCGCATATCGACGCGGGAAAGACCACCACCACCGAGCGCATACTGTACTACACCGGGCGCACGCACAAGGTCGGCGAAACCCACGAAGGCTCCGCGACCATGGATTGGATGGAGCAGGAGCAGGAGCGCGGCATTACAATCACGTCCGCCGCGACAACCGCCTTCTGGAACGGCCACCGCATAAACATCATCGACACGCCTGGCCATGTGGATTTCACCGTGGAGGTGGAGCGCTCCCTGCGCGTTTTGGACGGCTCTGTAACCGTTTTCTGCGCGAAGGGCGGTGTGGAGCCGCAGTCCGAAACAGTATGGCGCCAGGCGGATAAATACATGGTGCCGCGCATGGCCTATGTCAACAAGATGGATATCACCGGGGCGGACTTTTTCCATGTCATAGAAATGATGAAGGACAGGCTTAAATGCAACGCCGTGCCAATCCAGCTACCCATCGGCTCCGAAGCCGAATTTAAAGGGATTGTTGACCTGGTGGAAATGAACGCGGCAATTTACCACGACGACATGGGCAAGGAATTTGACACCGTGGATATCCCCGAAGACATGGCGGACATGGCAGAGCAGTACCGCGCGGTTTTGCTGGAGGCTGTTTCCATGTACGACGAGTCTATCATGGAGCGCTTCTTAGAAGGCACCGAAGTCCCCTCGGAAGATTTAAAGGCGGCTATCCGCAAAGCGACAATCGCAAACGACATGGTCCCCGTGGTCTGCGGCACATCCTATAAAAACAAGGGCGTGCAGAAGGTCCTTGACGCGGTGGTCGATTACCTGCCGTCCCCGGTGGACATCCCCCCGATCAAAGGCATAAACCCCAAAAATGACGAGGAAACCGAGCGGCAGGCCTCGGACGGGGAGCCTTTTTCCGCGCTGGCTTTCAAAATCGCGACAGACCCGTTTGTGGGCAAGCTCTGCTTTTTCCGCGTGTATTCCGGCACGGTCAAATCAGGCTCGCAGGTCTATAACTCCACCAAGGACACCGGCGAGCGCCTCGGGCGCATACTGATGATGCACGCAAACCACCGGCAGGATATCGACGTCTGCTATTCCGGCGACATTGCGGCGGCGGTCGGCTTTAAGAATGTGACCACGGGCGACACGCTGTGCGACGAAAAGCGCCCCGTGATCCTCGAGTCCATGGAATTCCCGGAGCCTGTAATCCGCGTGGCGATTGAGCCGCGCACAAAAGCCGGGCAGGAGAGGATGTCCGCCGCGCTTGCAAAACTGACGGAGGAGGACCCGACCTTCCGCGTGAACACCGACCCGGAAACCGGCCAGACAATCATCGCCGGAATGGGCGAGCTTCACCTCGAGATCATCGTGGACAGGCTGCTGCGGGAGTTTAGGGTCGAGGCTAATGTCGGCAGGCCGCAGGTGGCGTACAAGGAAACCGTGCGCAAAAAGGCCGAGGCGGATGTAAAATACGCGCGGCAATCCGGCGGGCGCGGCCAGTACGGCCATGTAATGCTCCGCATTGAGCCTAACGAAAGCGGCAAGGGCTACGAATTCCGCAACAAGACCGTCGGCGGCTCTATCCCCCGTGAATTTATCGGCCCCATCGACCAGGGGATACAGGGCGCGATGCAGGCGGGCATACTCGCGGGATACAACGTGGTGGACGTAATCGTAGAGCTTTACGACGGCTCCTTCCACGAGGTCGACTCTTCGGAAATGGCGTTCCGGATCGCCGGCTCCATGGCTTTCAAAGAGGCGATGAAAAAGGCCGACCCCGCGATTTTGGAGCCTATCATGAAGGTCACGGCAATCGTCCCGGAGGATTATATGGGCGATGTAATGGGCGACCTGAACTCCAGGCGCGGCCAGATACAGGGCATGGAGGCGCGCCAAGGCGCACAGCAGATCGACGCGTTTGTCCCGCTTTCCGAAATGTTCGGCTACGCAACCGACCTGCGCTCCAAAACCCAGGGGCGCGGCCAGTACACCATGGAGCCGTCCCATTATATCGAGCTGCCGAAATCCGTCGCGGAAGGCATTATGAACCAGCGAGGCCCGGGCTGAGCCCGGAAGCACCTCGCCGGGCTGAGCCCGGAATCACCTCGGGCGAGGTTTCATCTAAGCCATGCTTTGCACACGATGGCAGGAATGTTTTCATTACTGCGCAGCAGGTCAGGGAGAAATTATTTATATTACTGCGGTTTCACTTGATTTTTTTGCCCATACTTGGTAAAATAACATTTAGTGATGCCCCATATAAAAAAAGAGAAACCATAATATTACGTTTAAGGGAGGAAAGTATCAATGGCCAAGGCAAAATTTGAACGCACCAAGCCCCACCTGAATATTGGCACGATCGGCCACGTTGACCACGGCAAAACCACATTGACAGCCGCGATCACCAAGGTCCTCAATATGAAGGGCGGCGCCCAGGTTATGGCGTACGACCAGATCGACAAGGCCCCCGAAGAAAGGGAGCGCGGCATTACAATCAACACCGCGCACGTTGAGTACGAAACCGACAACCGCCACTACGCCCATGTTGACTGCCCCGGACACGCCGACTATGTTAAAAACATGATCACCGGCGCGGCGCAGATGGACGGCGCGATTTTGGTTGTATCCGCGGCGGACGGGCCCATGCCGCAAACCCGCGAGCATATCCTGCTTTCCCGCCAGGTCGGCGTGCCTTATATCGTTGTTTTCATGAACAAGGCGGACCAGGTGGACGACCCCGAGCTGCTTGAACTGGTAGAAATGGAAATCCGCGAGCTTCTCGACGCTTATGATTTCCCCGGCGACGACACCCCGATTATCACCGGCTCCGGGCTTTTGGCGCTGGAAAGCGCAAGCACAGACCCGGACAACACACCGGAATACAAGTGCATCCTTGATCTGATGGACGCGGTGGACAGCTATATCCCGAACCCGGAGCGCAAATCCGACCTGCCCTTCCTTATGCCGGTTGAGGACGTGTTCACAATCACCGGGCGCGGCACAGTCGCCACCGGCAGGGTTGAGCGCGGGCAGGTTAAAACAGGCGAGAGCGTTGAGATCGTCGGCTTGACAGAGGACCTTCGCAGCGTGGTAGTCACCGGCGTTGAGATGTTCCGCAAGATCCTTGACTACGCGGAGGCGGGCGACAATATCGGCGCTTTGCTGCGCGGCGTTCAAAGGTCGGAAATCGAGCGCGGGCAGGTCCTTGCAAAGCCCGGCTCCATCAAGCCGCTTACCAAATTCCGCGGCCAGGTCTATATCCTAAAGCAGTCCGAAGGCGGCAGGCACACCCCGTTCTTCAACAACTACCGCCCGCAGTTCTATTTCCGCACAACCGACGTTACCGGCGTTGTAAAGCTGCCGGAGGGCGTGGAAATGTGTATGCCCGGCGACAACATCGAAATGGACGTTGAGCTTATCACACCAATCGCGATAGAAAGGGAGCTGCGCTTCGCCATCCGCGAAGGCGGCAGGACAGTCGGCTCCGGCGTGGTTATTGAGACGAAGTAGGCATAAACTAAAAAAACCCCCGCAAGGGGGTTTTTTATTGATCTATATGGAGCTCCTGTTTTAAAGCGTTTTGCAAGACGCCGGATACATTTATGCCCGCCTTGCTTGCCCTGTCATTGAGCCAGCCGGGCAAGGTGACGTTCCTTCGCACAGTACGGTTATCCCTTGCCTTTCTATACATATCAAAATTAACATCCACAAAGGATACAACCTGCATATCATCTGCTTGGATTGAGCTTATCCCCGATGGTTCAGGTATCGGCATCTTTTCATCCTGGTAATACACGCCCATGGCCTCAATTGCGCCGCGCGCCATATAGATGGCCTCAGCCATGTCTGAACCCTGTGTATTCAAGGGGAAATCAGGCACAAACGCATCGTAGCCGCCTTCTTTAACAGGTGTAAAAATTACAGGATAAACATAACTTTTCACACTATACCTCCTTCCGGCTTTTAATATTCGTAAGTTCGGCTCTCTTTAGTATTTCTTTGGCTGTAATCTCGTTGATTTCTCGGTGGCGCGGGATCGGTATGGCTTGTTTGCCGTTTGAAAAAATCTCGTGGCTCCCGTCGTTCCTCACAGAATAATAGCCTAGTGCCGTTAGTCGCTTTACCAAATCTCTACGTTTTATTCTCACCACACCCCCTGTATATTATACTCACAAAATACACATTTGTCAATCTACCCGCCCCCTAAACTCACGGCAAACGCACGAAAAAACGTACAAATCTACAAAGGCAAGCAAGCGCAAACCTAAAGCAGGGAACGGCGCCCGGAAGCGCCCGCGCACGTAATTACAGCGGAAAAAGTTTCTGATTTCTTTTATTCCTAATACCTTTTTTCGCGTTCTAGCCCTGGAGCCCGGCTCGGCTGGGTGATTGGGCGGATTATAGGACAAAGCATTTGACGTGCGCTATGAAAGGCACAAATCTATGCGGCTTGTCGGAATGGGGGGTCCGGGGTTTCCCCGGCGCGCTTTGGTTACTTTGCCGCGTTGCAAAGTAACTGCCCCCGCGGCTTGAGCGGCCTGCGGCAGGATTTAGGTTTTAGGAATGAGGATTTAGGAAGGGAAGAAAATTGTCGTTTCGTCCTTTTCCTGAAACCTGAAACCTAAATCCTAAAACCTGCGCGAAGTGCGGGACGTCGAGGACGCCGTCCCCTACAAGGTTATGTGTATTTTTCAGTTCATGCGTTTGCCGTGCCCCTAAACTCCGCCAGCAGCAAGTCCACCATGCGGCCGTAGCTCTTCACCCCGTCGGATTGGCGGTTCGCGCGCAGGTATGTATTGTTCACTGCTGTAGAAGCGTCCGACACCGGGCCGTCAAAACGGCGCCAATATGCGCTGTTATGGGCAAGGTCGCGGCGCACTTTTTCACTTAGCCCCGCCATAACCTCGACGTAAAGCCCCCTGTCTGCGGAGTAAAGCGCGTTTGTACAGTGGGCAAACGCCAGCATCGCCCCGGAATAATGGAATTCATCGCTGCCGGAACCGCGGCAAGCCATCCACGAGATAAAGTTAGCCTCGTCCTCGCGCATAAAGCCTTTAAAATGCGCCAGCTCATGCATCATAGCGGACGGCACCGCGTAATCCGGGATATGTACATTCACATTTGCTTCGTATGTAAACGGCACGAACACCCCTACAATATTCATATGTGACATCGCAAGGGACGAAAACACAGGTTTTGGTTTTGGCACAAACCCGCCGAAGATCGGATAATCGCGCCCGATATTCCCAAAAACGCTGCCCGCAAACGCCGCCCCCTCATAATAAGACGCAAACCCGGTTGCCATCACGCCGTTTTCATCCTCCGGGAGCATCTCGCGCAACCCGTTTACCGTATCCGCAAGCTCCGCGCAAAGCGCGGCAAGTTCATCTACCGTAGACTCACGCACCTCCAGCCCGATATGCTCGTATTCCGAGAGCGGCTGGCGGTAATAATTCAGCCCGCACATCACTATAAAAAGGAAATACCACAGCCCCCCAATACATAACAAAGTAGAAATCAGGCGCGCCGCAACCCGGCGGCGCTGTTTTTGTTTTACGGCGATCCCGCGTATCTCATAAACAAGATAAGCTATCCCGCCGGTTACCGCTATGTAAATCAAAATTTCGCTGACGGAAAAAGGCAACGCCCCCGTCAGCCGCCCAAGCGCCCGCGACAGCACCGGATAAACCGCGCGCGAATATGTATGTTCCACGGCGGCGGGGAAAGCGTGCGCCAGCTGCGCCAGCACAAATGCCGGGACCGCTAAAAGCCCGAACCACGCCCGGCGGTATAATAGGGGGCGGAATATTTTTTTCGCGCGGGTTGTTTGGTGTGCGGTCATGGTTGGCGTTCCTTTCAACAGTTTATGGGTATTTGTGCCTGCAATATGTATGCTTTTCGTTGTAGTTTTGCACTGCTCATCCGCTCAAGCCGCGGGGGCTGTTACTTTATACTAATCTCCGTTTAAGAAATAGACAAAAAATTGAGCAAAAGCTTTCGGTTATGGGTTTTGTGAAAATTTTTTGTCCTCATTTCTAACGGAGATTAGTATTACAGCGCGGCTGCAACAGCGCGCTCCGCGACGCATTACTTACTTTCTTTTTGCGCCGCCAAAAAGAAAGTAACAAAGAAAAACGCGGCTCAGGGGGCTGGGGGCCGCTGCCCCCGCTCGCCCCATAAGGAACC
>Ga0099364_10005542_pt1 | contig 18679 bp, 10 predicted proteins | sample TergutTh196P3_FD_73070 | JGI IMG/M metagenome (GOLD analysis project Ga0099364, IMG submission 73070) | Microcerotermes parvus P3 segment gut microbial communities from Pointe-Noire, Republic of the Congo - Th196 P3 | ecosystem: Host-associated > Arthropoda: Insects > Digestive system > Gut ...
AAGTGCGAAAAGATGGTGGACTATTCGTTACGAATTTGGCATGCCGTGACCACGACGAAACTATTCGATACCCTACAGGGAAAACTAATAGGTATATTTAGGTAAACACTCTCAAAACTAGAAGAGCAGGAACTGAAAAAGGTCAAAGAAACAAACGACCTCGAACGGGTCTTGCAGAAAAAGCGGCATGACGAGGCGAGCCGCAGCGAGAAAGAACTCTTTGATACGCAAATCTCCCATGCAAGTGAACGTGCTGAATTTGAACGGGAGATTTGGCGGAGAAACATGGATTCAGCCCGGCAGTTAGCGAAAATGCAGATTGAGCATACCTTGGAACTGCGGTCAATGCAGCGGCAGTCCGCTTCTAGGATGCTGGATCGGAAACTGGATTTAGAGATTGCCCAAGGGGATACCTACGGAAAATCCAAACTTCAGCAGCAGCGTGAACAACGGGATATCAAGGACCGGTATGCTGATGAAGAATCGCGTCAGGATCTGAGAAAGGACGAAAAGCAAGCAAAACTGAAAGCGGACGAAGAGCACTTGAAGGAACGGCAGGCGAAGGAAGATGCCTTACAGCGGCACCAGTCAGCGGAGCGGCAGAAGTTGGAAATGGACTTACTCAATGAAAAAGCAAAAATGCAGGAAACGTGGCTCAAAAAAGAGCATGAATTACGTCTGAAGATGATCAAGCAGGAGGAAGAGTACCGGGCAATGTTACGGCGGCAGACGGAAGAGATGGCAGCGGTAACGTCGGACGACGAGAAGGGAACACTAATGGAAAAGCACAAGAAGGAGCAAGAACGATTTGCTTCCGACTCGGCAAATGAGTTGCAGCACTACAATACGTCCAAAGAACGGGCGCAGTTTGATTTGTATCAGAAGAATAAAACGGCGGAACTGGACTCGCGGCAAAAGAATGAATCTGCTGATTTGAGTCATGATCTGGACATGAAAAAAGCAAGGAAGGATTCCGATATCGAAAACACCTTCCAAGACAAGACGGATGAACTGGAGCGTGCGATCCGTAAACGGGATGCGGCGAATAAACGCCGGGATAATCTCCAAGACCGGCTCAATCAGTACATGCTGGAAGAGGATAACGCTATGTATGAACGCCGTTCAAGTCAGCGGGAACTCGATAACACGCTGCGTATGGGACTCGTCAATTCCTCTTCCGGTATGGACAGAATGAAGGCGATGGACGATTATCGGCGGGATTCGCATGTGTTAGCCCAAAAATCACAAATCGAGTCGGATACGCGGGTGCTTATGGAGCAAGCCAAAGAGCGGGGTGCCGATGAACGGGAGTTGAACCGGATTCAGAAAGATAGTGACGAGATGATCAGCCTGCTGGAAGATCAGAATGAGATTTCCAAAACGATGCGGGATAAGTTCATGGATGGAAGTGGCGGATTACGGGGGCTGATCCAAAAAGAATCAGGCTCCACGGAAGACCTGATGAGTACGTGGGAACGTATTCAGCAGTCGGCATTTAATCACATTACTGACCCAGCGGCGGATGCGGTCATCCGAATGGACAGAAATGAGGCGATGCGATTTGCGCAGCAGATGAACTTTTACAAGGAATGGATGCCCAAAATTGCGAACCGCAGTACGGGGCTGGCACCGGATTAAAGCACACTACCTGGGCGCAGTGTGGTAATATCCCCGCCGTATTGGGAGGTCATTTATGTCCACATGGGGAGCGGCGAGTGCATTTGAAATACCGGGATCACGGGTCGAGACGTACAACCGCTTCGAAATGACCGCGAAGGTCTCTTTAATTTGTCCGTGGGATACCCGCGATGCCGTCATAGGGCAGGTTTCCGCTCAACAGTATCCACTGCCGACATATGCAGCGGATCGATATTATCCGGCATATCCCCGCTCGTTTGATGTGTCAGTGTGGGAGGAGAAAGGGGATGATTCGGATGTCTATGCCGTCTCCTATACGAAGGCGAAAATAGACGTTTCCTATACCTGCAAAGCAAAAAACTCGGCGGAGCGTTCGCTCACTCAAACCTGCTCTCCCGTCCTCAATATGCGGCGATTGCCTTCGTGGGAATTTTATTGGATGGAGGATGGCTCGCCGGTGTTGGACGAAGAATCGCCGACGATGATGCAGGTGATGCTCAAAATTTCCCGGCAGATTAGCGGTATCCGGCAGATTCCCTCTTGGTGGTGGGAATGTGCTGGCTGCGTCAATGATGCCCTGCTGATTGATACTATGACCAGAATGCCCTACGAGGCAGAGACCTTACTGTTCATTCCTTCGTCCGCCACGAAACAGGTCACGACCAATCCTGATGAGATGGAGCCGGTATGGGATATCGGCTTTGATGCGATGTGGAATCCCATCGGTTGGAATCAATTCATGCGGCTTAATGCTCCGACGGCGATGCATGGTATTAAAGTCGACAGGATTGGAGTGAACGGCCTGTCGTACTATATGTATCCGCGTAAAACATTTCCGCAAATGATGTAAACCATGACAGGATTATCGATTCCTCCTTATCAGCCGGGCGACCCATTAAAAGCCAGTACGGTTAATGCGTTGATTCAGTCCGTGGGGACTCTGTCGCCGGAAGGGAAAGTCGGTCGTGGGATTAACACGACTGCCGACCCCGCCAAGCGGTTACAGATTATTGCCAAGAATTTACCTCTGCCTATCGTCCAATCGATGACGATCTGCTCTGTCCTCTACTATCGTAGCAGTGACCGGACATGGCATAGCACCAGAGTGGAGCATTCAGTTCCATGTACGAATGAGCGAAGGCTTCCAAGGAATGGTCAGATCGCTATGACTCCGTTGGTGCCGGGTTGCAAATATATCCTGCGAGGGAATTTACCGAGTGGTACAGGGGCACAGTGGGATGGTACCCGATTGGTGGAGGCACAGGACGGAGAAGATGCCGACTTCATTGTTGTAAGTAATCCCATTAACAATCTTTACAACCGTGTGCTCTACAAAGCGGCGGGAGGCGGCGGAGGGGGACAGAGTCCCGCTCCTATCACCGATCTGACCTGCGAAATCATCGAACCGGTTCGATGTCCCCGCTTCTATGACAAGGATATTACCCCGAATCCGATGATGGTGACTCCCGAAGGAATTTTTTTGAACAGTGACATGACTCTTTTTGACAATAGCGTTAACGCGTTCATGTCGATGGGACTTGTCAAAGTTGCCGGCAAAACGTACTCGCCGCTCCCAGCCACATATATCGGCGGTGAGGAGTATTTTCAGGAAGGTTCAGAAGAACCGCTACAACGAATGATGGGGGAACAGCGGTATGATGCCGAGGGGCATCCGCTCTATCTGATGCGCCGGGAATTAAAAACTGCCGATAATCGCTGCACGATCCGGCGGGGAAAAGACACCAGTTATCCCTTCAAATGGCAATACGCGAACGGCGAGATGTTCAGCAGCGGGACATGCAATGGTGCCGCAAAAGACATGCTGTACATTGATTTTGTTTACGGGGAGAGTCGGGAACTGATAGCAGGACTCGCTACACAAGAATTAGCAGATGACGATGCAAGGGAAGAACTGGACGAGATCGACTTTTTCGAGATGAAGCCCTATTATGCTCATAGCAGCATGGAACGTCATGAAGAGCAAGGGGTAGAGGAGAATAGCGATGCGATCGGCATTTCTCCCCAATGGTGGCTGCTTACAACTGACACTGCTCAAGCCCAGTTGAATTATGATTTTGCCTATTGCCCTGATTTGGAATGGGCGGAGGCACTGGTGCCCGGAGAAAGAGTCAAGTGCAAAGAAAAAATGGCTGTGTTTTCCATACTGGCAGTGGACAAGTATGGCATGCCTCGTTACCGACTCTTGCGGGATGACCAGGGAGAGCTGGTACTCACAAATGATGGATTGCCGATATTGGAAATAGATGACAATGGGCAGCCCATTCGGGAAATCGACTACAAAACATTCCGGTATTACGAACTCACGCCGCCGGACGAATATAAAACTCCGATTGACGGGCAGGCCTCGGTCGAACTCTATATCGGGTCGGAGGAAACGGTTACACTGACTGATTCCGAAGAGGATGCAGACGTATAGGCGGTGGAAATTACAACGCTGCAAAGGGCGAAAAGCTATCTCCGCCCGGAAGATATAGTACTCCCCGATTACGAACTCGTCTATGTGACGCTTGGAGAGAAACGAGCATCGGCAACAGTGGTGAATCCGCTTGCGGTGATTAACGATTTACAGACGGATCAAAAAGGGCATTTGACGAAGCGACTTCGGGCATTGTTTTACAAGAGAGACAACGAAGACCGCCGGTATCCGATGCTCTTCGAAGTGGACATGCTCCAATATGGTTACTGCATTGAGGTGGGGAATATCCATCATTACTACGGCACCGAAAAAGACCAATGTGCTCCGCATCATGTCCGGGAGCAATATACCGTCAAGCGGTCAGATTGTCGGCAGGGGCAAAAGGGAAAAACGCTCCAGCTCGCCGCTCCCAAATGTTTCAAACATCGGCTCCAGATTCCGGCAATGGTGAAGAGATGATTATCAACAAATGCTTTTTATACATTGACGGCTTTCCCCGAAATGCCGATGATGTCCCGTATGACATCGCTATCGATTGGGGGGACGGCACTGAGACGGAGCAGTATTCCCGACTCACGGCGGATACAGTCCCGCAGTTTTATCACATCTATAAAGACGCTGCACCGCGGGATATTGAGGTCACGATTACAAACGCCTGCGGCTCTGCAACTCAGATGATTTCGTATGTCCCGTTCGTGCCCGTTGCCTGTGAATGCAAAAACTCGCAGAGTCAGCACTTGACCGAAGTACATGCCTCGTTTTCGGACGTATTGATTGACATAAAGGTCTCCAGTTGTTTCACGGAGATTGTATATGATGCCGAAGGCGTATCGGCAATCCTACTCACGGACGTGTCGACGAATTTGCCGCTGATTAGTTTTCCCGAACGAAACGAAGAATTCCCTGCCGAGACGTTTGATATCCTCACGCCGGAAGTCCATCAAGGCAATGCCGTCAAGCGTCTGATGGTTCATACCCGCACGCCCTTTCCCGAAGATACGCATATTGTCCCGCCGATGAGCAGCAATACGGAACCAGTGCCTTATACTGCTTCCGCATCCAGTGCCCATCTGGGGGCGGCATGGTGTGTGTTTGCAAAGACCGACGAGCAAGGTTCCGGCGGCGGCTCTGGAAGCGGTGGTTCATCGGGTAGTGGAAGTGGATCAGGTAGCGGCGGTTCGTCAGGCAGTGGCAGTGGAAGCGGTTCTGGTAGTGGGAGCAGCGGTAGTGGTTACGGCAGTGGGAGCGGATATTAGATGGCAAACATAGAAAAACATCCATTTTGGTCGGCGGTTTATAAGGAAATCGATAATGACTCTGATATCATCGAAGAGGATGAAGGTACGGAGAATGAAAAAATTTGGCTCAAAATCGACCTCGGCGATCCAGAACTGATTGCAGGGTACTTTTTGGAATGCCATTATATCGAAGACTCTTTCGGGTGGCCGAGTGCATGGATTCTGTTCGGTTACAATGATGCCCACAACGACGATGATAGCGGTACGTGGATCGAAGTTGATTCCCAAAGCGGCATCCATTGGCAGGTCACTTCGTCATCCCATGTCAAAAAGGAATTTGCCGTGTATCCTACGGGGGCGTATCGTTGGTACAAGATCGTCATTCTCAGTGCCGTGGGCAGGACAACAAATCCGCCCGATTATGTCTGCATCAAACGACTCCAGTTTTACAGTGCAGAAAACCGAACGACCGTGAGGGATGCAGAAGTGGAATTCATTTATACCTTCCACCCTGCCTACATTGACCGAATTGTACTCCAGGGTGATGCGGCCTTTCGAGACCGTATCGGAGATATTGCTCCGATTGAGACAGATACCGGTGAGGATGAGCAAGAGTCCGGCGATGAGGATAATCACGAGCAAAGCAACGAAGAGAACAGGACCGAAACAGGCTATACATGGTCTCCGATAGGGGGCGGTCTTTTTGAAACCACGATCCCTGTCCGTCGAAAAACAGACTCGATTCATTTATGTCTCGACGCGGGGAAGACCGCCATCTATCATGCGATTCGGATTTACACGGATGAAGAGAACTTGATCAGTGCCTCGCAAAAGTTTCATGTGAAGTACAAGACCTTTTTGATGTATGACACCGCAGACGGTACGCCTATTCTCCGGCTCACTGCCGGAATGAGCGGCAGTCTTATTTATCGCAGCGAAGAGCCGCGGAGAATCAGTCAAATCGAAATCATCTGCAATGCCAACGCCCGTGCGAGGCTGCTCAATGAGGGTTTCAAATGGCAAGGGGAAGATTTAGGTGAATCGTATTACTGGCGGGAAATAAAGACTTTTGAAGAAGATCCGCCGTCTAGCACAGAATATATTTTCCATTTCAGTGGCATCGATTCAGAAGGAAATGCTATCGGCGAGGGGGTGATCCGGTCAATCCGTTTTTACGCGGCACCGCAGGGGCAAGAACCGCCAATCTGCGTCGAATTTGATGTAATTCCAAGCATCCACAGACCGGCGGGAATTGCGCATTATCTCGACGAAACCGGACGTTATCATTGCGTCAGTGCCGACGAAGTGCGGTTTACTGCTTCAGAGATAGATGACTTGCGGCAGAACCCCGCGACAGAAACGATCCTCCATTTAGAGACCGAGTATGGTAAGGTTCGTGCCCACTGCGAAGGCATCTTGAACGTCGACTGCCTCCTTCTCTCCCAAGATTAACGTGGCGTACTGGGGCATTCCTATCGAAGATATTGAGCCGTACATCGAAGGTGCGCCTCCGATGCCGAAAAAAATTCATGTACAAGGCACCGATCCGCCTATCATGCTGCCGGGATTCAATTTTTCAGGCGAAACACTGCGGCATGGGGAGCCCGTTTTGTTCGTACTGGACATGTTCCAGCGGTGGGGCTATTCAAAAGGATCGGACAGAAGCGGAGAACGTATTGTTTCAGCACAACGCGGTCAAATCGAAGAGCCGGTCGTCTCCTCCCCCTACCGTGACTATCCCCCCAACTTTGTCGGCACGAATCAGGAGGGTGTTTTCATGCAGAAAGCGATAAGGGATGCGAATCCCTTTTACCTGCACCACTTGAGTAGCGGGACAGTGCGTCTTGCCGGCAAAAAATATGCCCCCATTCAGTCCACTTATCATGGCGGTGAAGAGTATATCGGTGCAAACGGAGCGATTGCCTACCGGCTGCGTGGAGAGTTGCGGTATAGCCGAGAGGGTGAGCCCTTCTATCTTTTGGGCAGAAGGGTGAGCAAGGATCATCGGTTTTTTGCACTGCATCAGGATTTCTTTCTTGCTCAAAACCGGTCAGGACAGAATGCCTATCTCAATGAACTGCGGTCAGATTCCCCTTTTCTTGCCGAATATCAGGACGGCAGAGAGTGCCATTTCGATATCAAACCGATTCCTCTCAGCGGAGCCTTTCCTGAAGAATGGGAACTGACCACCGATTTTACTCAAGCACAAAATAACAGTGATTTTTGCGTCGTGCCGGAGGCGGCGGACGGAGAATGTTTTGTGAAGGGGGAAGAACTCTGTTTTCGCCGCAAAGTCTCTTTTGCCAAAGTGCCTGTCTATGACGCGTTTGGAAACATCATCGAAGGCGAATGGCAATGGGCGGGATATACCTATTACGAAGCGGTTCCTTACCCGGAGTATCTGGAGCCGCTTCGGGGACAAGGAAAGACAGAAGGCTTTTACCACAAGACACTGCCTGACCGGATTGAAATTTCGGATGTCAGATCGATGGGAAATCCAAACACCGTAGAATATGTCCGGCTGAAACTCACAGGTGACATCGGCTTGCCTTCTCTCCATAATGAAGAAAAGGTCTGCCGTCTCTGTGAGTTCGCACCTTCCCGCGGCGTGTTTTACAAAGTCGACTCCGATAGTATCCGCTATCCGGTGATCGTCACCCCGGAAACAAGTGACGGTTACGGTATTCCAACGGCGACCGCTCATCATGCATACGATGAGGCAACGCACAAATGCACCGACATCGTCGAGTATAAGCGGCATCGTATGGTTCGGCGGGGTTCGGAATTACTCTTGACCGCAGAGAATGAATGCTGGCGGCAGTGCGGAAAAATTGAAGGGACCATTCCGCCCGATTTAGGGGATCCCAGAGTTATTCCGAAACGCGTTGTCTTTGTTGAAACCCGTCCGCAGGTCACAGGCAGAATGCCGGATATCACATCGCTGATGTCCGGGAGTTTTTGTAATCTGGCAACGGGAGAGGTCACCGCCTACTCTGACTACAAATCGTCTCTTCCGCTCTATCCCGATGAACTTTCAGCCGGAGTCATGTGGAATCCCGGCGGACTGAACTGCCCGGACTACGAGTTCATGGGATTTGCGACGTATCCCGATGCCCCGGAGCCGCTTTTTATGATTTCCGGGGATATTCCCATCGGGACATTGTTTCCTGTATGGCATCCGCCAGACTCTCCAAACGCAACAAGAGTCCATACGGTCACATTTTCGGCGGCGGGGAGTGCGGCACACAAATTCTACGGCACCCTGCCCAAATCTCTGACTCTGAAATATGGCAGCGAACTGGATGTTATGGGCTACGGCGATGAAACCATGCGGGCTTATGGACTGCATTTTGCGGGATGGTCAACCGATCCGAATTTTCAGACGGTGATTCCAAGAGTCGTTGTCTCACAGGACATCACGCTCTATGCCGTCTGGTACACGGCAAAAATTCCCTATAACAAGCCCAAAGTCCATTCCGTTCAGTTTGGAGATGGCATGTTCATTTCCGTAAATCGAAGTTCAGTGATTAGACTCAAAGATTTTAACCCGGATGGTTTGAGTCACCCCCGTTACCGAATGATTGGCTGGAACACTGTGCCGAACTCGCGCACATCGCTGTTGCATCTTTCCGTCCGTGAAGACACTTTTTTATATCCCGTGTGGGTCTATAACCAGTCCGAATCCGAATGACCGATTTTTTCCGACAGCGTCAACAGACCCTTACAATGTTGATAGTATAGCAAGCCCCTACCATAAGGCGAACCCCTTTTGGGTAGGGGCGGAAAAGAATCCGTATGACAAGCAGCATCCCGGCTATCCTTATCAAGGAGAGGGTTTTGACGAGAGTCTCTTTCCCGCTGCCGGTGATCTCTATCACCCGGAAAACGTTTTGAATCCCTATCACCCCGCAAATCCGGGGTGTATTGTTCTCAATGGCGGCGTGGTTGAAAACCCCGACAACCCCTACGCACCCCCTTCGATGCCCATGCCCCCTGCCAGTCCACCGCTGGACGAAGAGGAGGAGAGTGATAATAACGGAGAGGACGTGAACGAGGAACGTCCCAAAGCAAGCGTTTCCTTCCAAGTGATGAATGGGCTTCTCAAAGCACCCATTGAAGATGGGGTGATTCTTTTCCGGCAGCAGTTTTTGAATGATGTCCCTGACCTTTACAGCGGCGATTTTCACGATAAGCAAACCTACTGCGAAGACCCGCACATCCCCGACAATGAAAAACTCACACTACTCGTTGACAATACGGACGGTACGTTTATTATTCCTACCGGAGGGTTATCGTCGTCTGGGGCATCGTGCCTGTTTGACTGGGATATTTGGATTGATTATCACTATGCAGGCAGGTGGACGGGCAATTCGGGATTCCGGTCGCAGGGTATCACGCTCAATCTCCGAAGAGAGACTCTTCGACCGGCAACGACGGTCAAAGCGTCACCGAGATATTTTCGTATCAGCCGAGAAGGCGACATCGATATTCCCGTCAAAATATTAGCAGACGGCGTATGGGCATGTATCCCTTTTTGGGGCAGGTTTAGTGATAGCGGAATCCTTCTTGGCAAAGGGATCGGAATCTACAAAGATTTTCTCCATGTCGAAGGTTTTTTGGACGCAGGCGGCGGAGACACCGTTTTTACGGTTACGAAACAAAGTGACAGCGGACTGGATGATCGGCTGTTGCAGGGATTTATCTTTTATCCGCTGCGCAAAGTGAATGGATGTGCCGTGGAACTGGTGCTGCTCGATTTTTGTCATCCCGACAAAGCCCTTGAGCCGCTTCGCCTCAATAAAGGCACGATAGATATTGAATTTGAATGCACCGCACCAGTCTATACACTGGGCACAAGCCAAGTGCAGACCTGCGTCGATTCAAGCCTCACAGATCACGCTGCATGTGTTCTCAATGCGATGATTGAGGCGGTAGTTCAACAAAAGCCGCTGAAACCGCTTGAAACGTATGACGCGATCATCATCGGACGATGTGCCAAGCCGAAGAGTGTTTTGCCTTCGTACCCTTGTGCCGAAGGGTTTTGGTGGAATGGTCAAACGTGCGAATCAATGCCGCCCGCTGACCCTGACGAAGATTACGACTCGGACAGTTCGGATGTGCATTCGCACGATCATCGCCGATGCATCAAATGGGGACAGAAACGGGGTGAGTGGAATACGCCGTCAGGGAAGTGGGGAGAGTCTTTGTGCCGATGCCCCAAATGGCATGAAAAGATCGGCAAGTGGAATACGGCACTCGGCAAATGGGGGACATCGTTTTGCGGGAATCATTCCAAATCGCCGACACCGCCACAGCCACAAATATGTCCAGCGGGTTACTATTGGAATGGCATTGCATGTGTGCCGGAGTCGACGGTACCTGGTGTACTGCCCAACGAGCCGGACTGTACCCCCGCATTTACCGTGACAGCAAGCCAAGTAAAGATTGCCCATCGAAAAAGTGTGCTCTCAAACATTGCCAAAGAGAAATTGAAATGTAAGCCTTACGAACCTGAAGAAGGCAAGAGCAAGATCATCATCCGGCCGCACTATCGCACTGCCCGGTCCTACGGCTGGCTGCGGGCGTTTAGTTTTCCGCCAAGCAGCGTTGAAGCCTGGAACTCGCCGGAGAACAGAAACAAACTTTTGGAAGCCTCCATGACGATCACCCCCTCTATGTTTTGTGAAAGCAGTGAGGGGACGGGCAACTACTGCATGCGGTATCTATTTTGCGGATGCCGTAACCTGAAACTCGGCAGTACGTTTACATTCACCGACGACTGGAAAAACGTCACGAAGGCGGGAAATGCATTCATGTTCAAAGCATTTCAGGCTTGCGAATCATTGGATCTGTTTCCGGTCGATTACAAAGAGCCGCAGAATTTCACCGTCGTCGGCGAATATTTCAAGGCGTATAAATGCGCTGGTTGCAAGCGTCTACAGCATATCGGCACCGCTAACAACGAACCTCAAACGCTCTCTATGGTACATTACGGCTTTGAAATGTTCGAGTATCACGGCTGCGAGCGGCTGCTTGTCTTGCCGGAAGATTATACCGAAGTGAGGGAAGTCTATGACAGTAAACTGTACGATTTCCAGTTCGGCAAGTTTATGGGGTGTACCCGCTTGCGGTGGCTGCCGGACAGGTATCGGGAAACGGGCATTATCGCTGCCGGCAGAGCAGCCGCTGTCGGGGACAATTTCTTGGCGTACAAATTCAGCGAAAGCGGACTGGAAAGCCTGCCGCATGGTTATGCCGAACCGGTCATCGAGCGAGTCGGAAACAACTATCAAGTGGGAATGTTTGCAGGATGTGCTCGTCTTGAAAGATTACCGGCATCCTACGTGGAAGCTGAACCGGAAACAAAAGGTATAAACTTCAAGAAATGGAAATTCCAAGACTGCACGCTTCTTGAAGTAGATGACAAATACCGATGAGCGGAGATAAAACGGGATTACAGCTAAATGGATACACGGTCATACGCTCCCCATTGGTCGGGAGCGGTAAATGTGCATGCTGTCTCTGCTGCACCAATACGCGGCCGGAGTTCTATGTGATGCAAGACGGCACCGTCTGGCTGGTCAGTTCCGACGGAACGATAGGTGTTCTCTTGCCGGATCATGATGCATTTGAAGTCAGATACCATGCCAAAAACTATCGCTCATGGCGGCTGGGTTCGAATGCAACCTATCTTCGGCATCCGGTATTTTCTCCGGATGTAAAACAGATCGGCTTTAACGGAGCGGTCAAATTCCCATTCTGGAAAGATGTGATCGGTTTCCAAACAGATATTGACCAGTGCGTCATCTTTAATGCACATGGAGACCTATTGTACGAAGGATTCTATGATGGCAGGCGGTTCCCGCTCTTTTACAACGGACATGACCAGAGCGTCTTTACGCAGGACACTTACGAATACAAGACCGCCGCCATCCGCCGTCCGATTGTCAATGACAAGAGCAGCGAACAATTCGGCGATAAAGACAAAATCCGATGGAAAAAGGAATCACAAAATGAGGAATCAGTTACCATAGAACCTGTCTTACAGCGTCTGGGGATCGGATATGCTGCCGTCTCTTGGTGGAATGTCGAAGACATCATGAGCGGCAATTGGAATGACCCTCTCTGCGGCTATGGAACGAAGGATTCATGTAACCGCTATTCCACGTCACGCTATTATGCCTGCAAAAGACCGGAAAACGATGAAAGACCGTCAGGCGAGATCCATCAAGAGGGTAAGCCCTTTGTGTTCCCACGAAATTTAGTGCGGAAGCGGACATGCCCCAAATCACAAGAAGTCGTCTTACAAGGCGGCGGACCTGGCGATTATGACTGCGAAGAGCAAGACATTGTCCGGTATCATAAATGCGTCGCAGAGTTTCCCCCCGACATGCCGCTCCATCATCAAATCCATGGATTTGACCTCAACGTGTGCGGGAATTTTGTACGGGTTGTACTCCGCAATCATCAAGTCTCCAGCAGTAAATGGTACCGGTATGTCGGAAACGTGGAGCGTGTCGATCAACTGCCGAAACCCTTACCAAAAAATTTCGATGTCCGCTATCTGTTTTCGGACTCGGACTCAGAGCCGGATTACAGCCATGTCCCGCAGGATGATTGGGGAGTGCCGCTCTGGTGGTTCGATTATCTCCAAACCTATTACGTTTACGGCGGTCACAGAAAAGCACGGTATCAATGGATGCGGTTTAACGATCAGAGGCGGGCTGACATTATCAACGTGCAGCGGCTGGAAGTGCCGGACACGCTCGCCGATGATGCCCGTATTGCCGAAAACGAAGCGATCCAAGGGCAGGAAGACCTTGACGCTGACCAGAAGGCAAAAATGATGAATCCGGAATTCTGCCCGATCGACAGCGGAGTCGAACGCGTCTTATCCCGCAGTGCCGAAGGAATAGCACCAGAAGTCAAACTTGACGAATGGGATCCCTACGATCACCGTTCCTACGGTATCCTGCTCTACGACGTGTTTTCAGTCGGCACGGGCAAAGACAGCGAAAAGGGCTGGTATTATTTCAACGGACTCGATTGGGTCTGCGGGGAAGGAACCTATCAAGATTTGAAGAATTATTCCACCGAAGACCTGAACATCATCTTTTATAAAGGACTGGATAGCCTCAATCAGTGTGAGCCGAATGCCCACATCATCCCTGACAATGCCGGGCGGATTCAATGCTGCGGTGATTTTCTGCTCATCGGATTAGGAACCGATTACGAAACCCGGATGGTCTTTTTCAAAGAGCAGAAACTACTGGAACTCTCCATCAACGACACGCCTACGGCAGCGCGTTGTGCCAAAGAGAGTTTCGTCTGCTGCGACAGTTATTTTGGGTTCACTATCCTCGATCATATTCTCCATAGCGGCGACTCAGGGGATAACTCCGGCAGCGGCTCCGGGTTGGGGACAAGTCATTTGACGGGCAGAGTACAGTCCTTTTTCTATGATATCAAGACCGACGAAGACGGCACCACTATCAGCAGTACGCAGATATGGAAGGGGGATTTTGACATCAATGAGGCACCGGTATTTGTCGATTGCTCTCCTGACTGCCGGTACTATTTTGCGAGGCAGACAGAGAAGAAGGGAATCTATTTCTACCGGGATGCCGTTAAAAAGGGAAACCGGATCGTGGGCTACAGTCCGTGGCGGGCACTCTCTTTGGGTAGCGAGAGCGGAGCACTCCATATCCAGAATGATAATAACACGGCACCTTCTGCGGGATGTGCGAGTTCGGACGATTGGTGCCGGATTCCCTGCTGGGAAGCGAATGCCATTGCCGGATATAAACGATACCGCAATGGGACATTGTTTGCCGAAGTATGCGAGCCGCGAGAGTATTCCCGAACATCATGCCATCCCAAAACGCACAGTGCTACATGCCAGAATGAACGGACGGGCAAGGTGTGCTATGCAGAGGTTGCTTATCTGTGGTGTGAAACGGAACGAAACATCGGAGGAATCCGTGGTGATGGAAGCGGAGGCGATGGTGAATCCGGCGACAAAATATGTGTCGAAGCCGATCCCACTTGGCGGGTGGAAACTCAGTATCTCACGTCCGATCCGTCACGATGCCTCAAGGGTAGAGTGATTGCGCCGCCTTCTTCTGGTTCCGGCTCAGGTTCGGGGAGCGGCTCGGGTTCCTCCGGCTCTGGCAGCGGAAGTGGAAGCGGCGACGGCGGCCCCTGCGCCCCGCAAGTCGATGCAAATGGCTGCTATGCTTCGGTGTGGACACAACTGCACCTGATGAACGGCGGTGCATCACTATCTGCCTACCGTGCCTGGGGGAGTAATCCTTACAACGGTGAGTATTTCGCCTATCTCTACGATGACAACGATGTCCGCACCGGCGAAATGGAACGATACGTTTTAGAACAGTGTGACAATACGCTTCGGTTGCGCCGAAAAGAAGATAACGTGATCGTCGACTCGGTTGACATCAGCGGCGGCGATGACTGGGGAGGATTGTTCGGTACGCCGGAAGAACTGCCCGATATTAGGTGGGGGCTGAGCCATTTTTGTAACGGCTATGAAGACCCCGTATGCGGCGGTGCGATTCCCTCGGAGCTCACTCTGCCCTACCGTACCCACGTTCAATTCGGTGCCTATTCGACCACCTATACACAGACTCGCACGGTCACGGGACGTGAAGATGATGCCTATTGCACCCTGACGGAAACGGTGCAGACCTATTCGGCTGCCATCGGATTCGTCGCTCCGCCGCCGTCCATCTATCAGCGTTACAGGCGGCTCACCGGCATGATTTACTTCGCAGACCCTTATGCCGAACGCATTATCCCTATTAACACCGGATTGGCAGGAACAATCTGTTCGAGGAATAACTCAGGTTACGGCGACTGTTATGCTACCGCCGACTCAGTCGGACTCTGTATCGACAATGCCTCTTACATCGTCTTTTTATCCGATACAGAATCATCGTCGGGCTCTGGCTCTGGTTCCGGTTCCGGAAGTTCTTCGGAACCTGTGCCGCAAACAGCAGTCCTCTTGCGGCAGCCCACTATCGATCACATGGAACGAAAAGCCCTCGTCTATGCACCCATCACTTATACCGGAGTGGTCGATAGAGGAATTTGGGATGACCGGGGGAATCTCGTTAACGTCGCACCGGAAGCCCTCTTTGCAAAGGGATCGTACAACACGGGAGCCGTAGGTCCCGGAAGCTGGCGATGTACGGTGATCACCAACCGTACCCTGTGCGAGCCGGACATTCGCTGCGAAGGATCATGCTCAACGGCGATCGCCAAACTCCATTCCAATAGCGGCAGCGTCCGCATAGAGAATGGAGTGATCACCGGGGGTGGCAGTGTCGATGTTGTTGTTAATGTGACCTGGAATGACAGAATGTACCGCTACAAGGTCGGCGGATACGTCTTGGGAGGAGAACGCCCTATCCTCCGCTGCTGCGGTGCCTATACCATGCTCTTCATCGGCGAGAGCGGTTACCTCTACTATCAAGACCGGCAGTTAGAAAATGGTCTCAGTTCCGATTGGCGGTTCAATCCGGGCTGTTCGGCAAGTTGCTGCGGCGAGGCGGCGATTATGTATAGTCAAACAAGCGGCACACAGCGGGTCTTTATCGACGGGCAGGAAATCGAAGACACGGACTTTATCTTCCAATGTGATCCCTACTCAGACGAAGGAGTTGCCAACGATTACAACGTTTACCCTCTGTCGGTCAAGTGCAGCGCAGACTACTATCTGTTTTACTGCCATCAAGGAAATGAAATCGAGTTCGTCCAGCAGTACAAGCCTTTCGTGAAAAAGTATGCGGTCAAATCGGAGGATGACGACGCGGGTTCCGAAGACAAGCCGACGCTGGAAGAAGCGATACAGAAGTGGCACGAAGAAAATGCTCTTGAGCAACATGCCTCTCGGATGATATTGCTGGATGGTACATCATGTATTGCCATCGCTGCCCGCATAGAGTACTGCGGCTCTTACAAAAAACCTCATTCGGAAGTGGTCATCGGGCCTGGCAGATGGAGAACAGTGGGAATGGAGCACGAATACGAATTTGATGACCCTTTTGCCCCTTGGTGGGAAGACATGGACTATCGAATCCAAGGCAAACCGGAAGGGGCAACCTCGCTTATGAATACGCTCTTGGGAACGGGGGACAAGACATGGCTTTTCAAGTTCCGCTTGAAGCCGGGCAGGAACATTGCCGCGGCGTACTACCATACCACGCCGCTCTGCAATGACTCCCGGCTGATGGCACTCAAAAGTTTTTGTGATGGAAAGTTTGGAGTCTTTTACTTTGTGGGAAACGGCTATTACTGGTGGGACTTGCCGCTTATCGAGCGATATAACTCCTACGAAGAGCCCGCAGGGCAGAATGCACTGGGAAACGAGATGTTCCGGCGATACAAATCCCATTTTGACCTCCACTTGAGTCTTCCCAACCCGCTGCCGCACAAGCAATTAGACCACGAAACGCCTGAAACCACTGAAGACCTCGTTAAAATAGGGGATTGGCTTCGGAAATATACCCCCTACGGTGCCTACGTCTTCAACCGCGAGCAAAAAGTGTCGGACAGCATGGACATCGAGATGACAGACGTGATCGAACCGATTTACGACGAAAAATATACCGACGTTAAGCATCCGTATGGTGATTTTCTGTACTTTAACGACCGAAGTGCACCCGTGAGGTATGATCGGGCATTGAGCTGGGAACGTCCCTTTGACGACCAGTGCGACCATCAGGATTTCAGGTTTGATTCTTCGCTCGATTTGATTCGCAGCCCCTTTACCGGCGAAGGGGACAGAATAGTCGTCGGAGCAAACGGGGTGCTGCATGTCTTCGATGACCAACTGGGACGCATGGACTTTGATGCCGAAACACTGGAAAAAATAGGATGAACATCACAATCGCAGGACACTCCCATGTAACGGGCGCAGAGCATATCCTCTTGCAAGGGACAAAAGAGATGTCCGGTGCGGAGTCCGCAGAGGTACGAACCACTTATGGTTACGGCGGCAGTATCGGTTATGTACAAGTCGCCATCGAACCAAAAAGCATGCTGACTGAAATGCGATTACAGGCGAAGGTGTCCCAGCCGGATTGTCAGAACCTGCGGCTGGTCGTCTGTATTCGGAAAACGATATTGCCCTCCGGTTCCAGCCTGAATGCCGATGCACCTGACCGCATCGCTTATTTCCAATTCGACCTCGAATCTGGCAAAGAAAATCTGATTGACGAAGTGATCCCCTTTGGCAAGGAGTACGTCGATACACTCTACATTTATCTCGCTGCCCCATACAGTTCCGGCAGCGGCAGTGGGAGTGGTTCTTATTACGGTTCAGGGTCAGGTTCCGGCATAGATTTGGGATATACATTTACCCCTGTAAGGTTATTCTCCCTCTCCTTCGAAAATATTCCGGTCGGCTGTGACGGAGTGCAGATACGGTCGTTAGATGACCGCCTTGTTTCCAATACGGACAATAGGGTGATCACCTACCCGATTCTCTTTCTAGGACGTGAGCCGGTGCGGGAAGATGCAAAAGGGTACAAAGAAGTCCTCATCTTTCAGGATAGAGCGACGACGCTCCGGGTCTCGCCGCAACCGATTGTCCTCAACGAAGAGAATGAGTATTCGATGAATGCCGTGATCGAGAGTAACGGTCATTGGATACTCTACGATTACGATAAAACGAAACTCCATTGCAAACTGGATAGCGGACTGCCTATCACTGGCGGAGCGGGGAATGATTTTTTGCGTATCACGCTTAATCCTCATTTTACCATTTACGGACTGTACGACCTGGTACTCCTCTTCGCGACGGACACGTCCGATGATCCCTATATTGTGCCGGTCGTATTGGATTATGCCGTCCCTCTTTCGGTAAACGAAAACACAAGAAAGATCACGATAGATTTTGACGGCGGACATCGGTGCGAAGAACTCCGCATTGTCCGCGACCGGTATTGGAAAGTCGTCGGATTCCCCGAAGGTCATCTTGTCGTGGGGGTGATGGAAGGAGTCGAGAACGTGATCACCACGCTCTGTCTCCGAGACGACTATTCCGAACTGGGGGTGAAGCGATTCTCCTTTATCGTTCAGTCCGGGATCAAACGAGTCATCGTCGAAATCAATGTGACGATAGATCGGGAGTTCAATATCCACAAGGACTATGTAGTCGAGTCAGAAAAAGTCCTTAAGCATTTAGAATCCCGTCTTACTGTCCGCTTCATCAATGGTATAATCGGGCAAGTCTCACCGTCAGGTGGGACAGTGAAGTCTCAGGGTTGGGTGGGACAGTTTGTTACAATAATCGTCTTTCCCGTCATTCTTTTACCTCTTATCCGACCATGAGCCAAAAACAATT
>Ga0099364_10005543_pt1 | contig 18679 bp, 7 predicted proteins | sample TergutTh196P3_FD_73070 | JGI IMG/M metagenome (GOLD analysis project Ga0099364, IMG submission 73070) | Microcerotermes parvus P3 segment gut microbial communities from Pointe-Noire, Republic of the Congo - Th196 P3 | ecosystem: Host-associated > Arthropoda: Insects > Digestive system > Gut ...
CCCTACAAAACCGCTGCTATATCAATAATAGTTTGTAACTACATGGTATATTTAAACTTTGAAGATAAATAAAGACAAGCAAAATTTATAGTGAATAGTGCCAGAGATTATGAATTTTGGGGTTTTGATTGGTGGTTTCCCTTTTGGGATAGTGAATATATGTTATTTTGGGAAAAAATACCTCTTAAATTAAGAAAGAATAAGCTCTTATACAATGAATATGTAGACCTCTTGTTTAAAAGAATTACTGATATAGAGGCTTATCTTGAAAACAAGATTATTATTCAAAAAAAGAGTATATCATTAATAAAGAAAATTATACCCAAAAAACCATTTATTTATTGTATTAGAAAACATAGATTGAAATCAAGTATATTAAGGCAGATTTTAGGTGTTATGGGTGCTTTTTCCGATGATTTTTTATCTAAACATAAAAAGACACTCCCCTCTATAAATGGTTTATTTGCGATATATACGGTAGAAGAGTTAAAAAGGGAGTTAATAAAATAAAAATGATATAAAAAAAGCAGAATGCAGAAAATAATATTCTCGGTAATTATTTCTGATTTTATACTTAACTTTCTGCATTCTGCACTATTATTTCTGCTTTATTTCAGCAGCATCATTCTTTTTACAGCTGAGTAATCGTCAGTAGTCATTCTATAGAAATACATACCACTACCCACTGCGTTTCCAAAGTCGTCTGTACCGTTCCAGATAGCTTGATGATGACCAATTTCTCTAAAGTCATTTACAAGCTGTCTGATTTTTTGCCCTCTGATGTTGAAAATCTCAAGACTGACATTTCCCTCTTGAACAATTTCAAAATATATAGTTGTGTTAGGATTAAAAGGATTAGGGAAATTGCCAACTAATTTTGTCCAAGATAAAAATGTATATTCATCATAATTGCTCAATGGTATATCTATTGTAATAAAAACTGGTTTTGAAAACCCATCAGGATTAGTATAAACAGCTATAATCTCATAAAGATAGGTTTCTCCTATAGCAACATCATCATCAGAAACATAAGTAGTCTCTGCAAAAGTCAAAAATACTCTATCTCTATTTACTAGATAACCTAAAACTGCTCCATGTAAAATATAGCTCGGTGCTTCCCAAATAAGATTCACTACCCCTTCAAAATATTCATATTCAAGATTTTCCACAGTCTTGAAAAGAGGCATGGAGATATAAGGGTAACCTCCCATTATCAAAGGGTTAATCATCCATATATCCTCAAAATCCCATCCATATTCTATGTAGGTTTGGGCTTGTTTCATCTCATAAGTCGTTAATCCAAAGCTATCTACTACATCTGAATTATTCATAGTGATACCTGTGGCTTCTTCTATCTCTGTCTTTTCAATATCCCAAAAACTATTTTCTATAGTAGAAAACATAAAGATAACACCAGCTAATCCACCGAGAAATACTGTTCGAGCTTCACTATATATTATTTTACAAGTAGTATAACTGTTTTTCATACTGCTAGTCATTAATAGACCTGCAATGCCACCTACATTTAAATCGGTTGTAGTATTTATATCAGTTATTGTCCCTTCTGAAAAGCAATCTCCAATCTCAGAATGTGTTACTCTACCTGCTATGCCACCTAAATAGCTTATCATACCTATTATACTTACATCACCAGCAAAAAAAGAGTATTGAAGTATTGATTCTTCACCAAACCTTCCAACTAACCCACCTGCATAAGAAACGCCATTAATACTGCTAAAAACCTTACTAGTAGAAAAAGTATATTCTATTTTAGATTTAACACTTTCACCTAAAATCCCACCTGCATGAGTTTCTCCGCCACCACTTTCACTATATGTATTGATAGCAGAGACTTCACCAGATGAGAAACTGTTTACAATTATGCTTGACTCTGTGATACCCACAATTCCACCAGAGCTTGTGTCGGAATACATAGAATTATGCTTTCCTACGACAATACTCTCAGAATAGCTTCCAGAGATAGTAGAGCCTAATGCAAAGCCTAAAGTCCCCCCAACTCTATTGAAATGCCAATCGCTTTCGTTCAAGCTATTGACTATACCCTTTACTCCACAGTTTTCAATGGTGGCATATAAAACTCTGCCACCAATACCACCGACCATTAAATGTTCATTATCATGTGTTGCATTGATATAGAGATTATCAAGGTGGATGTTTTTTATTGTAGATTTGTATACTTTTGAAAATAGACCTACACAATCGATTCCTACTTCCTGATTGATATGAAGACCATCGATATTATAACCATCTCCATCATAATCACCTACAAACCAAAAACCTGTTTCTGGATAAAGAAATCCAATAATATGGATTTCTGTCCAATGACCTATAGGATGAAATCCCTTTCCACCGTTCCAATTTTCTGTTTCAGAGGCATCGATAGAGTTTGTCTGGCGAAAAAAGACTTGAGTATCGGCATTTATCCACCAGTCCGAGCTATTTTCTGAAAACCATCTCAGGTTTGCCAGGTTGCTTATCAAATAGGGGTTTGAGGATGTTCCTGCACCTGTTTGTTCCCAATTTGATGGTGGTAAAGGTTGGGTAGTTCCTGCTTGACTATATAGCAAGCAAACATTGATAAGACACAAAGCAATCGTAAGATATGCTCTTTTTGTGAATGTACTTTTCATGTAAAAAACTCCTTTTATAATAAGTTTTTACATACTAGGTGCCTTAAAAATGATTTTGGATAGGAAAAAAGTGAAAAAATGTATTTTTTTTTATCAATAAATAATAATTTTTATTTTTAGTAAAAAGAGGGAGTCGAAACTCCCCCTTTTTTAGATAAAAAATAGTAAATGAAAATACAGAAATATTTCTGCATTCTGCACTATTATTTCTGCTTTATTTCAGCATCATCATTCTTTTTACAGCTGAGTAATCCTCTGTAGTCATCCGATAGAAATACATACCACTACCAACTGCGTTTCCATAGTCGTCAGTGCCGTTCCAGATGACCTGATGATGACCTATTTCTCTATAGTCATTTACAAGCTGTCTGATTTTTTGCCCTCTGATGTTAAAGATTTCAAGACTGACATTTCCAGCAATTTCGAGGGTGTAGTTTATGGTGGTTTCTGGATTAAAAGGATTTGGGAAATTGCCACCTAACTCAGTAACATAGACTTCGATAGGATTGTCATAGTCATCTACGGTAAGTTCAGTTTCTACTGGTTCAGATTCTCCCATGTCATAGACAGCTACTACTTCATATACAAAAGTGATTGTGTCTGAGTTATTCATAAAAGTAGTATCAGTATATGTTTCCTCTTGGATAGGCTCATCATTGAGAAGTCGACCATCTCTGAGGACATTGTAGCCTCTCAAGAGAGCAAACTGCTGTGGCAATGGAGCGTCCCAAGTCAAAACATTATTGCCATTGTGGACAGCTACAAGATTTCTGACAGGATGTAAAGCTGGCACGATGACATTTGTTTCCTCTGGGTCTGAAACACCACCATCATAGACAGCTCTGACACTATAGACATATTCTCTATCCCAAGCTACGCCCGGATCTTGATATGTCAAAGCTGTAATAGGACTTGTATTCAAAGCTACATTGTCTCTGTAAACTCTATATCCAGTGAGATTAAAGACTGTGTTTTCTCTATTTCGAGTTGTTGTAATAATCTCTGATTGGCTTCTTGTAGTGCCAGTTTCGGATTGGATAGATGATAAAGGCGGGGATGCCATCTGCTGAGGTGCCATCCATGACAAGGTTACTGTAGTTTTATCTACTTCAGCATCTAGATTTCTTGGTGGTTCAAAAGGATTAACCTCTTCAAAATCTGCCAGTGACCTTGCGGCGATATGGATACCAGAATTTCTCGCAGAGATTAAACCAATGATATTTACTTGTTCTGTAGGGATTGGAGTTCCGATATAGTCAGCACCAGTGAAATTTGTCCTAAAATTGAAAAGGATATTTTGGTCTGTGATGAGATAATAAAGATTTGGAGCAAAATTTCCTGTGCTTGTAAATGCCATTTTGTTCATTTTGACAAGTCTTGCTTCATAGTATTGTGGATTGTCGCTTAATTCTTGTATTGTTGCCACAATAGGCACTATGGTGTTATTTGATGAAGTAACCATACCAGTGTTTACTGCTGGAATAAATTGTAACATCTGGTTTACCATTACAAGCCTACCTACAAGGTCTTTTACAGCATCACCTATTGTATAAAGAGGTGAAATCATATAGTCAGCATCATCTACCAAAATACCAGCTGTATTATCTTGGACAAAGACTTGATTTCTAAAATTTGGCTGAGTAAAGGTTACTAAAACTTCACTTCTGACATTAAAAAGCTCGCCTGTCCCTGGAGTTTTATCTCTTAGCTCGGACAAAGAGTTTACGATTGTAGGGACATAGTAAATCTCTGTGATTATTTTTGAGGGCTTTTCTTCACCTTTGATACTGACAAATTTCAAAACAGTGTCTTCTGTAAAAGACAGAGGTCCTGTATAAACTGTTCCTGTTTCTGCTGTAGGGTCTTCTTCATTGGTAGTATAGTAAATAATTGCACCTTCATCGAGTGTAGTAAGCGATACGGTGAGCGGAGAGATATGTATCCCACTTGGTGGATAGGCTATTGGGACATTGTCAAACAGCTGATAAAAAGAGATATTGTCATATCTCATAGTCCCTGCACTACCATAATTTGAAGTAGCACCTGTAGCACCATATTCTGTAGCACCTGTCGGATAGGCTGTTACAAATCGGACTGCAAAGTTTGGATTGTCATTTACACCTGCGATGTCAGTGAAATTGACAGACCTTGCATACCAATGATTTTCTTGTGTGATAAACATACCATTATCAAATCCCATATCTACAGCATTTGCGACATCATTGTCGATATATCTGATATTTGTAGCATTATTGGGTGCTGCATTAAAATTTAGCCAAGTAGAGCCATCAAGTGTATATTGTAGTCGTGTCCTATTTGCCGCAGTATTGCTGTTTAAATTGTTCCAAGATAAATGAACTCCTGAGTAGTCTACCGTAGAAACCGCAATAGTGATACCAGCGGTTTCAGGAGCTGTGCCTTGAGCTGGATAGTCAGTAGTATTCAAAGCTCTGCCACCTGTTCCAGACCCCTCCCAGCCCAAAACAAAAGCTGAAGTTACTCCACCGATAGTTGATAAAGTTCCCTCACCTATACTAGGGAGCATTGTATCACCTTCAAAATCAAAAAGCGTAAAGGGTATTCTGAGCTTAGGAACTCCGTATTCTTCGTTTAGTTCGATGACGCCCAATATGGGATTAAAGATATTAAGCCTCCCACCTGTTACGGTGTTTGTAGCTAAACTTGCATTGGGGTCTACTCCCTCGAGTAGTAGCTGCCTAAACATAATAGCCAGCTCACCTGGGTCATGGTCAAAAGCACTCAAAAGGTCTTCTGTAGCAGCCAAATACATCAATCCAATAGCACTTGCTACTTGCGGAGCTGCAAAACTTGTCCCCGTTCCTGCGTTACCAAAATTGTTGTTTTGTGTAGTGGTAAAAATATTCGTACCGGGAGCTCCTAAATGAACATGGATAGGACCATAAGCAGCGCCAGTATTTTTTATATCAGTATTTGTGGTATTGGTAACTGTGATAGACCATGGTGAAACAATAGTTCCTGGCATATCTCCTGCTGTATCAATGTTTATATTTGCATTTGGTGGAGCTTGAGTAGCAAGGACACCTTGGGCACCCATTAGGTCAATCATTTCTGCCCAAATAGGATACTGATGAGGCCATGCACCATCTAAACCCCAAGAGGCATTTGTAGCTACAACATAAGCTCCGTATTGTCCATTTGTCTCATTATAAAGAGTCCTATGAGTAAGTATATAGTTATAAGCTTTTACTGCATCTGCAGCGAGTGTGCCTCCTGATAAACTCATATAAATTGCCATAACTTTTGCACCATATCCAGCGATACTTGCTACTCCAAAATTGTTGTCATTCATAGCTCCAGCTATACCTGATACACCGATTCCATGAGTGCCACCACCAGGTGATTGAGTTAAAGGAGCATTACTAGTAGCATTCCAGCCCCAATAATCGTGAGGTGTTTCATCTGGACAATCAAACTCATGGACATAACAATATCCTGTAGTGTTTCTCCACCAGTTTACATCAGTGTGAGCGATTTGTGAGTAAGTATCTGGTATTGCTATGACGATATCGCGTTCGTTCTTGTTTTCAATTGAAAGTGTTGCTGCCCAAGCCAGTGTAGCTGAAACATCAGCTCCTACTACTCCACCACTTTGTCCTGTATTACGCAGATGGTATTGTTGGTTAAAGCTTGGGTCATCGGGAATATGTGGTTCATAATCCCTTGGACCTCTCCAAGTCAGATATGGATTGAATTGTGCCAAATAAACATCATTGTCCTGACGCACCATTTCGAGCATTTCGTCTTCATCGAAATTTTGGTAGTCAAAGGTATACAATATGATGTTATGCTGTGGCGACAATACTTCTTCTTCCGCCATGTCCATAGCAGAATACCTACTCATAAAAGCAGCTCTGGCATCTCCACGAATGTGACCACGATGCATCACAATCAGATGTCCATGTGCTCTCTCTTGAGCGACTAAGCCGATACTTACAAAAAGTATCAAGGCTATGATTACTAGTTTTTTCATCATTTATCCTCCGATAATTTATTTTTAAATGCAGAAATAAGAATGCAGAAATAAAAAAGAAATGATAAATGAGCATACAGAAATATTTCTGCATTCTGCATTCTTATTTCCTATTTCATTAGCACCATTCTTTTCACAGCCGAAAAGTCCCCAGTAGTCATCCGATAAAAATACATTCCGCTACCGACTGGGTTTCCAATATCGTCTGTGCCGTTCCAGATGACTTGATGATGACCTTTTTCTCTGAAATCACTCAATAGCTGTCTCACCCTCTGTCCTCTGATATTAAAAATCTCTAAACTGACATTTCCAGCTGTCTCAAGCGTGAAATTTATCGTAGTTTCTGGATTAAAAGGATTTGGGTAATTGCCACCTAGCTGAGTAATAAAAGGGTTTTCTATAGGATTGTCTTCAGAGCCGAATACATCAAATTCAATTTCATCTGCTACTGATTCTCCAAGGTCATATACTGCTTTAACGCCAAAGGTATGAATACCTAATTCATATACCTTAACAAGTTCATAAATAGTCTCTTCTATATATCCACTACCTGTATCATAAAGCTCTCCATTTACATAAATTAAGTATCCAAGTAGAGAGGCATAATGCTCAGTTTCTGGAGTAGACCAACTTAAATGGACAGGATAAAAATATTCATTATTATCAGTCTTTGGGAGATAATTCATATAGGCTCTTAGATTTCTCGGTGGGTTCAACATCGGCACTATCACTTCATAAGTATAAGGTTCAGACTCTCCACCGATATAAACAACAGACACATCATACCTATATTCCCTATCCTTTTCCAGACCCTCATCTATGTAAAATAGGTCAGATATAGGCTCTGCTGTCAAAAGCTCATAATCTCTGTAGACATTGTAACCGATGAGAGGTGTGAGTAGTAAGTTGTGAGTAGTGAGTCGTGAGTGGTGAGTAGTAAGTTGTGAGCGTGAGGTGGTGGGTATACTTGTAACTTGTAACTTGTAACTTGTAACTTCATAATTCGGTTCATACCACGCCAATGTTACAGTATCACCCTCTACCACATAGCTCATTGCCACTATCGGCATGATTTGATAAAACACATAATTTTCCGTTTTCACATAGCTATTATTTCCAAAGGCATCAAAAGCAATTGCCTTTACTATAGCAGTTTCTGAAAGTTCAAAAGGCTCAGTATAAAAAGTAGAATTTTCATCAGGCTCTGAACCATCGAGAGTAAAATAGATAGATACATTTTCAGTTTCACAGGTGATAGAGATAGTGATAGGGTCGACAAAATAGCCACCAGCAGGGTTTATTACAGGTGTAGATACATCAAGCTCAATAAGCTCTATTTCACTCGCAAACCTCGCAGCTATATGAGACCCTGTAATTCGTGTAGAGATAATACCCGTGATATTGACAGGACCAGTAGGAATTGGGTCTCCCTCATAATCAGTTTCATTAAAATTTGTCCTAAATGTATAGTCTGCAGTCGCATCTGAAACAGGATAATCAGTGAAATTTACAAAATTACCCTCTGTTTGAAATAACACACCATCGACCTTGACCAGTCTAGCTTGATAAGTCTCAAGATTGGAATTTAGCACAGCAAAGGTTGTTTCTACAGGGATTATCTCATTGGCAGTAGAGGTAACATTGCCAGAATTTATAGATGGAACAAATTGTAACATACCATTAAAGACATTTATTTGACCTGTCAGACCAGTAACACCATCACCTATATTATAAGTAGGGTTAATCACATTGGTATTGTCATCTATCAAGATACCTGCATTGTCATCTTGAATATAAATCTGATTTCGGAAATTTGGCTGGGTCATACTCACTATCACTTCACTCGTGATGTGGAATATTTCCCCAGAACCAGGTGTCTGTGAACGAAGCTCTAATAAAGAACTTATCTGCACTGGGATAATATAAGTTTCTGTGATAGTAGCCGATGGTAGCATCCCTTCCTTTTCACCTCTAAATCTGAGAGTTGTGGAAACTGAGATAGGTATAGGAGCAGTGTAAAGCGTCCCATTTTCTACAGAAGGATTAGAGCCATCTGTTGTGAAATAAATGCTTGCTGCTACGGTTTCTGTTTCCAGACTGACAGAAATAGGTGTGAGGTAAGTGCCACCCTCAGGAGTAGCTATAGGACTAGATACAAATTCAAGTTCACCTGTCTCTGTATAATAAAAGGTAAGATTGTCATATCGGATGGTTCCACCTGTGCCATAATTTCCTCCAGTCCCACCATATTGGTCTGAGCCTGAGGGAAATGCAGTAACAAAACGGACTGCAAAATCTGGATTGTTGTTTATTTCTGAGATAGCAGAAAGGTCGGCAGTTCTTTGATACCAGTTATTTTCAAGAGTGATAAAGAGACCATTGTCAAAGCCCATATCTATTGTATTCTCAGGATTGTTACTGATATATCTGATGTTTGTAGCATTTGTTTCATCTGCGTCAAAATTTATCCAAGTAGAGCCATCTATCGTGTATTGTAGCCTTGTCCTGTTTGCTCCTGTATTGCTATTTATGTTATTCCAAGACAAATGTATATTCAAAAAACCTGCGGTAGGCACTTGAACCATTATCCCAGCAGTTTCAGGAGCTGTCCCTTGAGCTGGATATGAAGTTGTGTTCAAGGCGCGACCACCAGTTCCTGTGCCTATCCAACCAACTACAAAAGAGGATGTAGTGCCACCTACAAGAGATATAGTTCCATCACCTAGAGAGGGAACAATCGTATCGCCCTCAAAATCAAAGATAGTGAATGGTGTCTTATCATCAGGATCGATAATATATTCCTCATTTAAAGCGAGGACATCAAGGACAGGATTTAAGGCATTTAGTCTGCCACCTGTAACGGTGTTGTTTGCTATATTGTTATTTGGGTCTACACCATCGAGTATAAACTGTCTAAACAAGAGAGCTAAATCACCCGGATTGTCGTCAAAAGCACTTAAAAGCTCCTCACTTGCAACTTGATACATCAAGCCGACTGTCCCTGCTACTTGAGGAGCTGCATAGCTTGTGCCACCTCCTGCATCACCAGCACCATTATTGCTCGTTGTGGTAGTAATGTTTTGACCAGGAGCACCCAAATGGACATGGATAGGTCCAAACGCAGCTTGTTGGACTTTCACATCATTTCTATTCATATTGGTGATAGTGATAGACCAAGGCGAGGTAACTGTCCCAGGCATATCTCCCACATTATCTATATTTACATTTCCATTTGGTGGTGCTTGAGTAGAAATAATGCCTTGCTCACCCATAAGATCATACATGCCTGCCCAGACTGGATAGGTATGCGGCCACGCATTATCGACTCCCCAGGAGGCGTTTGTCGCTACAATATATGCCCCATATTGACCCCCTGTTTCGTTGTAAACAAGTCTTTTTTGTAAAATGAAATTATAGGCATTAATCGCACTGGAGTTTACTGCAGCTCCACCAGCTAAATTCATATGTATAGGTAGGATTTTGATATTTAAACCACCTATACTGGCTACACGAAGGTCGTTGTCTACTATAGCGCCTACAATGCCAGAAACTGCAAGACCATGTTGACTTGTGCCGGGAGGACTTTGTGCTAGAGGTTGATTGGTGCCAGCATTCCATCCCCAGTAGTCGCACAATTGAGTATTAGGGCAGTCTAAACCATGAGTATGGCAATGTCCAGATTCATTCCTAAACCAGTTTATATCTGTATGATGAATACTAGAGGCATTCATCCCATCTGGCACAGCTACCACAATTTCACGCTGGTTTTTGTTTTCAAAAGCGAGGACTTCAGCCCATGCCTGCGTAGCCGATATATCTGCCCCCACTACTCCACTGCTTTGACCAGTATTCCTCAGATGCCATTGGACATTAAAATTGGGGTCATTGGGGATAAAAGGCTCATTGTGTCGTAAAGTCATATAGGGATTAAACTGGGCAAGATATACACTCTCGTCTTGCCTTATCGTTTCCAGCATTTCATCCTCGTCAAAAGCTCGATGATTAAAGGTATACAAAATGATGTTTAATTCATGAGCTAATACCTCCTCTTCTGCCAATTCTTGAGCAGAGTATCTGCTCATAAAGGCTGCTCTGACATCGCCTCTGACATTTTCATGATGCCAGACAATCAAGTGTCCAGCTACTCTTTCTTGAGCAATCAAGCTAATACTTATCATAAGTATCAAGCTAAATAGTATTAGTTTTTTCATTTTCTTTTTTTCCTCCGTTTTATATAAATAAAACCTTTTTTTTGTTGCGACAGAATATATTCTGTCGAAACTTATGTTAGTTTTCTCTGTGTGCTCTGTCGGTTCAAGAGCTTGCTCGCAGCTATTGCTTGCACATGGAGTGAATTACGATATAAACTCTGTGTTAAAAAACTCTGTTATCTCGATTTCTGCATTCTGCATTCTCATTTCTCATTTCTCAATATATTTTCAAGTTCTCATCCAAAATTTCCACACTTTCACCTTTTGGTCTGAGTATTCCGACACCATTTTTCAGAGCCTCTTCTTCAGCACCCTTACCAAAAGACATACCAGCGACACCAAGATAAAATTTATGATTTGACCAGCGAGGGAAAATCATTTTAAAATTTCCAACTTTATTGTTAACAAAATCTCGGACATCCTTTTTTAGAACCTTGTATTTTATTTCGATTAGAACTATAGTATCTCCATTGCTCATTGTAACATCATATTCTCCTCTGATATAGCTACCATCAGCCATCTCTCTATCCCCATAAAGACCTGAATAAATGATTTCAAAATATTGCCCTGCAAACCTTCTTGATGTTTTTAATGAATTATAAAAAAAAGTTTCAGCAAATTTTCCATTACTATCACCAATACCGCTTGTTTCTTTTCTTAATTCAGCGATTCCTCTAAAGGTTTCTTTCATCAGTTCTTTTAGTTCTCTTGACAATTTTTTATTTTCCATATCAAGTCTTTTTATTTCTTCATCATATTTTCCCATGATTTACTCCTTATTTAGAGATCAGATTGTAGTGTCTTATTATATAAACCTAAATCCTTGTTTAAACAAAATATTAGGCTTATGCAATAAGCCACTACAGCTCTGTGTTCTCTGTGTCTTCTCATAAAATCTCTGTGTTAAAAAAACTCTGCTTTCTTATTTCTCATTTATACAAAAAGTCGCCGTAAAATGCCTCATAATAGGAGCTTCCCATGTTATTTTCAATCCTTTACATTTATCTCTACGATTCCAGACCTGTTTCAGTCCCCAGACTATCATATCTATATGGTTGTTTGTATAGACCCTACGCGGGATAGCGAGTCTGAGTAGCTCCATCTTTGGTGGTCTTTCTGCTCTCGTAATAGGGTCTCTATCGGCGAGAACTGTGCCAATTTCTACCCCACGCACTCCTGCCTCTATATATAGCTCTACACCGAGAACTTGTGCTGGATACTGAGTTTGAGGTATATGTGGTAAAAATTTCAGAGCATCGACATATATAGCATGTCCCCCAAAGGGTTCGAGTAGAGGTATCCCTGCTTTTTTTAGCTGTTCTCCGAGATAGGCGACTTGCGATATGCGGGTGTGGAGGTAATTATAGTCTGTGCCTTCCTCAAGACCTACTGCCAGAGCTTCCATATCTCTTCCGCTCATACCACCATAAGTGATATAGCCCTCAAAGATGATATTAAAGGTGCAACATTCTCTAAAAAGCTCCTGACTATTAAGTGCTATAAAGCCACCCATATTTATGATAGCGTCTTTTTTGGCACTCATAGTCATTCCGTCAGCGTAGGAGAACATCTCTTTGACTATTTCTTTGATAGTTTTATTTTCGTAGCCTGTTTCTCTTGTCTTGATAAAATAAGCATTTTCTGAAAATCTTGCAGAATCAAAAATTAGCTTAATCTTATGCTTCTTACATATTTCACTTATTTTACGGATATTTTCCATACTGACAGGCTGTCCACCACCTGTATTACAAGTAACGGTCAAGACTACCAAAGGTATGTTTTCTACTCCGTATTTTTGGATAGTATTTTCCAGCTTTTGAGGGTCGAGATTTCCTTTAAAGGGGTGATACACGGATGGGTCGGAGGCTTCATCTATGGTGCAGTCGACACAGATTCCTTTCCGAAACTCTATATGTCCTTTTGTCGTGTCAAAATGAGCGTTTCCAGGCACTACGCTCCCCTCTTTTACGAGGGCAGAAAATAGCACATTTTCCGCAGCTCGACCTTGATGTGTTGGTATAATATAGGGAAAACCAAGTAGCTCGGTTATCTTATTTTTCATTTTTTTAAAGCTCTTTGAGCCTGCATAAGCCTCATCGCCAAGCATCAAAGCAGACCACTGCCTATCACTCATCGCACTCGTTCCAGAATCGGTGATAAGGTCTATATAAACATCCTCAGCAGAAAGATTAAAAAGATTAAAATCTGCTTCTTTTATCTTATGTTCTCTCTCCTCTTTACTCAACATCTTGATATGCTCGACCATTTTTATACGCCATGGCTCTGCAAAAGGCATCTTTTCCATGCTAATTCTCCATAAAATTCTTTATTTTGGGTAAAGGATAGAAAAGCAGGGTTTTTTGTCAATCAAAATATTGAATTGAGATATGAAATAAAAAAAATAACAATATTAAAATTTTTTGTATACTGATTTGCAATTACTTTATTTTCAAGAGTTTCAAAGGACATACAAAGGAGTATGGCGGCAATATCTCCGAGATACTCCCGCCATCCTCCTTTTAAACTCCTTTAAAACCCGCTTGTAATGGTCTTGTAGGGAACGCCTTCAGCCGTTCCGAGTTTTGTAGGGAACGCCTTCAGCCGTTCCGAGTTTAGTAAGGAACGCCTTCAGCCGTTCCGAGTTTTGTAGGGAACGCCTTCAGCCGTTCTGAGTTTTGTAGGGAACGCCTTCAGCCGTTCCGAGTTTAGTAAGGAACGCCTTCAGGCGTTCCGAGTTTTGTAGGGAACGCCTTCAGCCGTTCCGAGTTTTGTAGGGAAAGCCTTCAGCCGTTCCGAGTTTAGTAAGGAACGCCATTCTATCTGCCCCCCCATCGTCATTGCGAGGTTCCTTACTTGAATTGCCTCCGAAGCAATCTCGATGCGGGGGGGGAAGGGGGGGGGCTACATAGTGCCAAAATGGGATATTCAACACCGTTTTATGTTTATTTAAGGAGAATCATCTTTCTGATATCTTGAAAATCCTGTGTGCTCATTCGATAAAAATAAACACCATTTGCCACAGTTATTCCATCATCAGAAGCACTATTCCATTCGATATTGTGTCGACCTACATCAAAATAGTCGTTTACGAGGAGTCGAACTCTCTGCCCTCTGATGTTGAAGATGTCAATCGTTACAATACCTTCTGTGGCAGTTTCAAAGACTATCATTGTAGAGGGATTAAAAGGATTTGGAAAGTTTCCTATCAAAGAAGTCTGTAGAGGTGAAATTGGCTCTTCAGACTCTGTCGAAGGTATATCTACCTCTACAGAGACAGGCTCTGAAACTCCACCATAATAAACTGCTACAACGGCGTAGACATATTTTCCAGAGGGGACATTATTATCTACATATATATTTTCGGTAATCACATCTGTGATAGGATTATCATCTCTATAAACTCTGTATCCTTGTAGATTTGAGCAAAACGAGATGCCCCCCCCTTGATGAGGGTGTGTGGACAGGAGGGGGCTTTCTCTAGGATAGGGGGTCGAGAAAAGAGGCTCATGAGTCATTAAAGCTTCATTTTGCCTTCCTTTGTGAGGAGGAGAAAGGAGGTATAAAGACTTTTCATCGAGCTCACACCTCTGACCTCTTACCCCTAATATAGGTTGATGCCAGTTCAAAACGACATCATTATTATTTTTTAAACTATAAATCAAATCTGTTGGTGGTGGATAGTTTTCCTCAGGTTCATATCCACCAGAGGAATGTATCACAATGCCATCGATACTCATTAAATTCATATCATAAGAGTCAAAATGCCTCCAGGCAAGATAGATAGATTTCCCAGCATAATCAGATAAATCAATGTTTCGAGCTGACCATTGCGAGGTAGCATTGGAAAGAGTTTCTGTATAAATAGGGACAAAATTTTCGATTGTCGCAGCTTGTTCTGAAATCGAGACAGAAAAGGTTTCAAATGGAACGCCAGGGTCGCATCTGACAAAAAAACGCAGGTTTATTATAGCCTCATGATTTAGAGTCAAACGCGGTGTTATCAGATAATTATCAGGCTCAAGCGGTATCCAAATACCACCACCGACTGTATAAGCCGATTGGGAAATAGCGTGATATTGACCAAAGGCAGGTGCAAAGTCCTGTCGAGACCAGTTCCAATCATCACCATCAGCATCAATCATTTTCCAGCCATCTGGTGGAAAAACAGGACTTTCAAAACTTTCAGAAAGGACGACATTTAAAAAGAGATAAATCACTTCATACTCAAAGGGATTTGTATCTATGTATATATTTGAATTTATGTATTGTAAAAAGGCAGGGTGGTCGACTGTGAGTGTATAATTTCCCTGCCAAACTGATGGGAAATAAGCCATGTTATCTTTTGGGTATGCTTTATACTCATAATCAGGATTTCCGTTGTTATTCACCAGACGAACTACAGCATCATCATCAATGAGAGCTTGATTGTCGGTAGAAATCACAATACTTACTCGAGATGTCATAAAGGGAGCTACTACATTTGAAAATATAGGTGATGATTGCTGGCTGTCGGAATAAACTGCTTTTATGATATAGCGATAATCACCTGTAGAAAGCGATGACCAAGTGTAGTCTTCGTAAGTAGTAGTGGCATGGTTTTGTGTTAGGAGTGTCCAGGCAGCCTCATTGCTTATATCATTGATGTTTGCTCTGTAGATGTTATATCCTGTGAGAATCCTTTTATTAATGGAAAATGGATAATAGATAATGGATAATGATTTTTCCCCCAACTCTACCAATCCATAATCAGTATCCGAATTTCTAAAGTAAGGTTTATTATTTGCATTCATAGTGATGGAGGTAACTCCCTCTGCATATCCTCTAATAAGCCAATTGTATGGTAAAGGAGCGATAGTATTCAATGCTTGCATATAATACCAGTTCCCTTGATAAAACAAGACATCACCATATCCATGAACCTGAGGTCCAAAGTCTACACCAGCAGGATGACCTGTAGGTGTAATAATATGCACTCCAATCCACAATTCACCAGTGTCTGGTATATCAATTTCTGATGATAAAAGTATTTCGTTCCACTCTGCCCAGATGAGAGAAGAAGATAGTATAGGTTGTTCATGTATCATATTTCCAGAGTTTAGAGGATTATCAGAACCTCCTGAAAAGATTCTGATAGAGTAAGTTGCCTCTCTCATCGGAACAAAAGCGACCTTGGTCAGTTTTGCTCCTGAAACTCCAAAACTCTGTAACTGCTCTTGGTCAAATCTCTGAACCATTGTAAAAGTAGCAGGGCTATTGGTTCCGACACCTGTATTTATATCAAGACTCGCATGACTAAACCAATCGTTACCTATCATTGGCTCTCTAAAGGAAAGGTGCATATAAGAAGTAAAATCAGAAGCTATGAGATTGCTCGGTGGATTAGCTCTTTCTGCAAGCAAGATAGTGTCAAGGATGATGTCCTCTCCTCCAGAAACAACTAACTCTTCAATAAATCTATTGTATCCAGATTTTGAGACGATGAGAGTATAGCTCTGGTCAATTAAAACATCAGAAATCAAGAATTCACCAGCAGCATTTGTAGTAACAGTCTTGTTTTCATCTATCCCAGAGAGCAAAACTAAAGCACCCTCAAGACCTGCCATTGTATCTGAGCCTTTTACTATACCTGAAATATTTATTAGAGGTGTAGGACTCATAATGAAATCGAGGACATTGTCGTCATTTCCATATATCATAAAATCTGGCACTATAGCATCTATAAAACCTTGTTTTGTAGCATTTAAAGTATAGCTCCCCCCTGGAATATAGGAGATTGAGTATTCACCAAACGAATTCGTTGTCGCATTGAATACAGTCCCATCTATACTCACGACAACATTATCTAGAGGTTGTCCAGTCATACTATGGGTAACTATCCCAGAGAGAGAGCCTATACTCCCTGTAGATAACAAGAGAGCGAGATTGGCTATCCTCGTGTGTCTTGTTCCAGCAGGTAAACCTTGTGACGGATTTACGACATAAGAAGTAGAATTGTAATAAAGAGTTCTATTTTGTCCTGAAGTTTCTGAAAGTAGCCACCTATTCCCTGATTTCCAATAGGTAGTATAAATATTGTGATTCATTATCACAAGATTTCCGCCATCATATTGATAAGGTTCATCAAGCGGTATCAGCATGTCGACTATTCCAGAAGTGTCGACAGGTAAAAAACCATCAAAAACGAGAGTAAAATCATTATAAGGCAACCAGCTATCATTGTTGGGGAAAACACTTAATGATGTAGTCCCCAAGTATATTTTGACAGGCATTGGCTGGGTTATGTTTCCATAACCATTAAAAGTATAAGTGAGATGTGTAATCAATCCAGTAGCATTTATTTCACTTTCAAGATAAATTATCTGTGAAACTCCATTTTCGAGACCAAAGGCAAAAGGATAAAGACTATCATATATAGAGCTATTTTGATTGCCTATATAAACATTTATAAAACCAGCAGGCATGACCTCGATATTCATTGTTTCAGTCTGGTTATTTGTCAGGTCTGAGTCTTGCTCCCAGACAATTTCTCCATAAATAGTCATAACACCTGGTTGAGTAGGAGTCCAAGATATAGGTATATTAGTTATTTCATTGGGTTCTACAGCTATACCTGAGGCTGTAGACAGTATATTTGAACCAGACATCAATCTCACGGTATAACCCTCAGCTATTTGACTGCCTACATTTTGGACACTAATAGTATAAGTGGTTTCGACAGCTGTAGTAGGATTGTGCTGACCAATTAGTGCTAAAGCTTTGAGATCATAAGATAAAGGTATAAAGACAGAAAAGTCGTCTATAAACATAGAATATTGTGCGGTAGGAGTATGATGACGAATTGCTATGTAGATAGTCTGGTTGGCATAGTCTTCGAGAGAGAGTGTTCTTTCTGTCCAGCTTGTATTAACTGGTGCCAAAACCTCACTAAAAACTGAAACAAAGGCATCAATGGTAGGTGTAGTAGTAGAAATCAGGATAGAATAGCTTTCAGCTGCTGCCCAGTTCACGAGAGTTCTCACATACCAACGGAGGTAGCCTTGGCTCTCAGGTAAACTTATCGCAGGTGTAATCAGGTAATTGTCTGGAGTCAGCTCCAATGGAGGCACGCCTGGGACATAAGTTTCACCCATAATTGCACCTATGCCAGAATTTGTCGGATAGGCACTTGAAGTAATGCGATGCCAATTGTGTCCATCGCCGTCTGCATCAAGCAAAGTCCAGCCAGCTGGGGGAAATGTCTCGCTCTCAAAACCCTCTTCAAAAGGGAATGATGTAATCTGAGGCAATAAAGAAACTACCATCAAACTTGTGAAAATGAAAATCAAAGATATGATTTTCAGATTTTTAATAATAAATCTACTCATTAATATCTCCTGTCTTTTGGAAATCTTTTTGATTTCTATGTTTTATATATTAGTGTAAAATTATTAAAAAAGGTTAGAAAATAATTTTTTTTCTTTTCTATGGTTAAAATTCTCTCTTATAACTTGATTTGTAGGGAACGCCTTTAGCCGTTCCGTGTTTTGTAGGGAACGCCTTTAGCCGTTCCGTGTTTTGTAGGGAACTGATTTATCTGTTCCGAATTTATGGACAATGGATATAATTAATAAATCAAAAAATTATTCCTTAAAAATACAACGAAGTTGTTATCTCTTAATCAATCCATGTCGGTGTTTCCACCACCAGCCATGCATGAAAATGTAACTCGAACTTTCTAGTTCGAGAATCATCGTCAACTGGAAAGTTGACACTACCTTGTTTTCGTGCTATAGAAAAGACGATACCCCCGTTCCCCCCCCCCAACC